>Ga0172378_10000443_pt1 | contig 36141 bp, 30 predicted proteins | sample GrowelOW332metaG_FD_119755 | JGI IMG/M metagenome (GOLD analysis project Ga0172378, IMG submission 119755) | Groundwater microbial communities from an aquifer near a municipal landfill in Southern Ontario, Canada - Pumphouse #3_1 metaG | ecosystem: Environmental > Aquatic > Deep subsurface >...
ACCATAAGCCGAGCGATATCGCCCTTGTGTTTTAATGCAATCATCACCTTTTCATCAACCGTGTTCTTAGCAACCAGATGGATATATAAGCATTTTTCCTTTTGCCCAATACGGTGTATTCTTGCTCTCGATTGCTCGTAATTTGCATAACTGAAATCTAAGCTGTAAAAAACTGCTATCGTGCCTGCCGTAAGTGTTAGCCCCATGCCGGTTGTCTGCAATTGTCCGACAAATACCTTTATATCCGGAGCATTCTGAAACTTATTGACCTCACTGCTTCTGTCCTTTACCCCACCCTTGACGAGGGCATAGCCTACTTTCATACCTCTTAATAGCTTGGTAATAGCGTCAAGCTCCGGAACAAATCTTCCAAAAACCACAACCTTTCTGTCTGCATCAATCGCCGCTTCAATAATGTCTTCCAACGTTTCTAGCTTTGCCTTTGATACTTGTTGCACAGTAAGCGTTATATCGTCTTTAATAAATCCCCCGGTACATTGCGACAACCTAAGTAGCCTTGTCAAAATATTTCTTGTTGTAATTTCACCCTTCATAAGCTCTGCATAGCTGTCTTGGTCTATGGAGTTATAAATTTTTTGAGCATTTGGCTCTAAAGCAAGCTCCCTTGTTTCATCTAATGTTGGTGGTAAATCGACAGCATCCTCAAGCCTAATTCGATACGCTATTTTGTGAGCTTTTTCAACCAGCTCCTGCAAGTTCTTGTACCCTACAATTTGGTGATTCTGAAAGCCTCCTATAATCGCATATTTTGATCTGAAGGCATAGAAACTTCCGCCAAATATATCATCATTAAGAAACTTGTACTGACTAAAAAAATCCAAAGGACTATTTACTATTGGCGTTCCAGTTAAAATTGCATTGTATTTTGATAGCTTGCCAAGCCTATGTAAGGCTTTTGCTTGCTTTGCCTGAGGATTCTTTATCTTGCTACTCTCGTCGCAAATAATCATATGAGGTTTCCATTTAGCGATATCGTTTTCCAACCTCCAGCAACTTTCGTAATTTACTACCACAACCTGTAATCCTTTGCCATTCATATGCCTCAATACATCAGTCTTTTTTACCGTCGCTCCCTCCAGCACAGCAAGGTTATACTCAAAATCTGCGAACTTTAAGAACTCCGAGTCCCATACTCCGACAATTGATTTAGGACAAACAACTAAAAGGCTTTTTATTTTGCCCCGCTGAAACATAATCCCTGCCAAGGCTATTGATATGAGCGTTTTACCCGTTCCCATATCTGCCAAAATTGCTACTCCTTTACTCATATATCTTCATACTCGCCTCCTTTATTTTTGCTTTTAATATTGCCTAAACGCCCCTGTTTGCCGCTAGGTTCGCTTTTCTAATTTATCGCAACAATCAATGCCATCACCTCCCTCCCATATCCCTAAGGCGAATACAACCGCAGCAATCTGATGTTCGTAAGGCTTAGCCTTTATAGGTATCTTAATATGTTCATCAAGAATCCCCAAAGGTGTATTTACTTCATTTTTTGCTTTAAGCATGTCAATAATATTTACATTAGAATTGCTGTTTTGCATTTGTTCATGCCCTCCCAGTCAATCATTAAATTTGCTATGCCTGCTCCAAACATCTGAATAAATTTTTCCGCCTGCTCCTCGTCTAGGTAATCGTCTGTTTCCAAAATTGCTCTTAAATGTGATGGGTAAATTCCCAAACAGTCAGCAACCTCAGCTATTGTTACTCCATATCTCTGCATATATTGCAGAACTCGTTTTCCTTTTAGTTTCATGATTTTACTCCTTTGCGGTATTTGTCAAAGTAAAGGTTTTTAATATTTCACACATGGTTTTGGCATCTTCTCCTACAAGCGCTGTTGACAGATGCTCCAACAATACTTTCTGATGAGGCTTTAAATACTTACGGCCAAGGTAATAACTATCAACCACATGCACTCCTCCACCTTGGTTTCTGTTGCCAGTTGCGGTATAAATCGGATAGGATATGCTCAATATCTGAACGTCGTAACGCATAGTTCTTTCGCTAACTTCAAATTCAAATGCTAAATTCGAAATCGTTTCATGTCTGCGTTCGCACATAAGCTCTAATATCGCTTGTCTGCGTTCAGTTGTATTTCGCATATCCTCACCTCCTTTGCTCTTGATAGCCTTAGTTTAAAAGTCCATTCGGCAAACTAATTGCCTAATGAAAAAATTGTTTTTAAATTTTTTCTATTTATTTTGACAACAAAAAAGAGCCCCGGCAAACAGCAATCTCGTTTGAGATTTACTGTTCGCCAAGGCTCTTAAGGTCTTGCTTTGACACCTTACGGTGTTTTACGAACACTTATCTATAATCGTTAGACCCTCTTAGATTTACCCGTACACTATTTCAGCACAACTAAGATTAGTTATTATAGAAGATATATTTATTGAATTTATATTTTATGTAGTAATAGGTTCTGCTATCATTTTGATATTAATCTCTCTTTTACTACGTTGCTTGCTATACAAAACGACCTTACATCTATGACAACTAATACGTACTGCGCCATCTTCGCTTTTATAGCCAATTACTAATTTCCCACAATTAGGACAGAACATCTGCACCGGCTCTAATTTCTTATCGCTCATAACTAACTCCTTTGTTCCCTTGGTTAAATAGGATTGTATTTAAGTCACAACATTGGTGAGGTCGGGAGTTCCTTTACCGTTGTTTCTTATCCTTAGTAACCTATATCTTTTACAGCATGGAATTTACGCTGTTTTGATTTATTCTATCTCTTTTAAAATCTTTACCGCCACCCCTTGTATAGCTATTTCATCAAAGAACATATCCTCATAATCTTCATTTTCAGGATGAAGTTTTATCTTCTTTTTATCCTCATCTATATAAAATCTTTTTAGAGTAGCATCCTGATCATCCACTAAAGCAACAATTATTTGTCCTTCATTCGCAAAGTTCTGTTTTCTTATAAAAACAATATCGCCATCGTCTATACCAGCTCCTGTCATAGAATTGCCTTTTGCTCTTAACGCAAAAAACTCTCCATAGCCTATTAAATCCTTGCTAATAGGCAAATAACTTTCTATGTTTTCCTCTGCCCATATCGGTGCTCCGCAGGCAATAACTCCTACCAGCGGGATTTTCCGCATATTTAAATCAATCTTATTAATTTCTCTTGTACGAATCCCGCGCCACTCACCGCTCGTTCTGTCGATCATACCTCTTGCAGACATTTCCGTAATGTACGCATGAACATTACCCTTGGACATTTCCATAGCATCTGATATTTCGGAAATTGTTGGAGTATAATTATTCTCAAAATAATAATCGTCAATATACTTAATTATTTTGTTCATTTTTTCTTCGTCCTTGGTTCGCATACCGTCTCCTACAAAATTTTTCTATAATGAATATTCGTTCTTGATAGATTTATTATAATACTTCAAAACTTCTATGTCAATGATCATATAGAAATAATAATGTCGAAAATCCACAATGTCCACAAATAGGGACAAAGTGAGATCTTTCATAGAAATTCCACATTAACGTAACAAAGATTATAATATACTAAATATTTATTTGTGGGGATATTGTGGTGTTTTAGTAACACCGCGCCTTACAATATAATGCGAAAACCGATCCTGCAGCGAAGTTATGTATGGATGGAGTATTCTTCCTATTCTTTTATAATCTTTATTATTTATATTTATCTTATTTATATCGATTAAATCTATATGTGAAAATGTTCTAAAATCAAAATCTAGCTTATCCAGTACATCAATTTGATTAATTGTATGTAAAAATGGTTTCTCTTGTTTTTCTGTAAAAGTCTTTTTTTTAAAATTAATTGATTCACCTAAAATAATTATTGCTTTTTTATTCCTGGCATCACAAGGGGCTGTAATGTTTAAGGCAAAGCATTTCTTAGAAAGTATACCGTTTGGACAAACTTTTACATATAAATCTCCACAATAACTACCCACAGGTGGATTTTCATGATAGTTTATATATTTTATACTGCTATATATTTTAAGGATTTCTTCTTTAGACAATTTACATTTTTTCTTTTGTCTTAGATCGATTTTTTTAGTCTCCATTCTTCCAACAAAAGATGTTAATAAGAATTCTTGAAATTCACCATCTACATCTACTGGCGCATCATTGAGTATTGAACTATATACAAAGCATGGCCATTCTTTATTACAATCATAAAACTCATTAAAAAACGAATGTTCTGTATCTCTAATAACTTTATCTAAGTGCCTAAATAGATATGCTGATTGATTATCTTTAATCCACCCACCTAATTTAGATTTAACTTTTGCACCTGTTAATTCACTTTTGTTGCATATTATTAAGCGCTTAGAATCTAATGCTTTTCCCAATAAATCGTTTCGTCTTAATCTTTCTTCAATAATAGTAATATTTTCCCCTGAAAAAATAAGAATTGGCATAAAGAATTTTTTAATGCTTTTTTCAAGAAAATTAACAACATCCGAATTGGGATCGATTAATTCAGCACCCAATTGTACACCAATAGGCAATTGTATTTGTTGTGTAGAAACTATCTTCCAATCCAAAATGATAAATGATAAATTTGAGAAAGCCTCTACATTATCCCTGATATTATTAAGTTTTATGAAAATTGTTCCTTCTTTTTCTAAGCATTTTATTATTTTTGATATTGAAGACTTAGGATTATTGATTTCATCATCTATAACTGCGGCGCTACCATTAAGAAGTAACTTAAGTTTTTCATTCGTCATAACTCATTTACTCCTCTATTACATCATCTGCTACAAAGCTAATATAAAAATTTGTACCCTGTTGTTTTTTTTCACTCTCTTTAGTCAATATACCTTTATCATATTTATATTTACTTAGTAATTTTTTTGCAATATAAAGGCCAAGCCCCCTGCCCTCATCTCCTTTTCCACTATAAAATGCTTCAAAAATATATGGGGCATCATCAATAGCAACACCTATTCCATTATCTGTGAAATAAATTATTTGTGCATCACCATCCAAATAAATAACGACCTTGCGCTCTCTATTAACAAATTGCAACCAGTATAAAGAATTATCAAACAAATTAATAAAAACTTGGAACAATACTGCATCTATAGTTTTTGCTATAACAGGTGATTTTCCTATCCTTATATATTCGATTGTTATTTTTTTGTCACAATATGCTTTTGCATAAATTGATTGGATCTTTCTGATTACCTCTTCTACTTTTATTGGCTTCGAACGTTGTTTTGATGAAACAAAAATTTGTTGCAAATCTTTCATCTTCATATAAACTAAGCCCATTAGCCCTTCAGATTCTTCCGCAGCCTTGTGAATATTTTCTATATTCCACAACAAATCTGGTTGAGATTCAACATTAATTTGATGGACACCATCTCTCAATCTTTCTAAAGTCAACATAATATCATGCGAAGCTGTTTCTACAGAAAGTCCAACACCAGCTAATCTTTCAGCAATATCCAATCTTTGATTATAAACATTTTCCTGTTGCTCAAATGTTTTTGCCAACTCATCCACCTTAGCAACTGCAGATGCATTATTTTTGCACGCTTCTTTTAAGTATGCAAGATTAATATTAATTTCTGTTTTCTTTTGACTTTTTAATTTTATCTCTTTTCTGCTTTTTTCATCAAATTTAAACCGTTGATATAATTTAATGCGTATATATGATAATAGTGATTTTATTAATTTACTTAATTGTTCAAACGCTATTGTATCTTCTATTATTCCTTCACGACTTGTTTTATCTTTCAAATTACAATTACCATTTTTCGTTATCCTAATTTGCCCAACAATTTGGTCATTACTAAACATATTTCCAGCTTTATCTTTTGCACGTGACCTATCAATTTGCAACCAATCATCATTAGGCGCACCATATGGCTGCACACGAACATCATCTCGATATAAAAAAATCCGATGGTCTCGAACTATGTCCTTATCTTCAGGACTTAAACCAAAAACTTCGTTTTGATTTGCATCGAAATCAAAAATATAAAAATCATATTTAAAATTCCCACAAGAAGTAGTTTTGTTATTTTTAAAAAACTTACTAACTTCCTTATCATAAAAAGTTATACCTTTAAAATCTACACTATTTCGTTCTTCTAAAACGTCTTCACTTAAATCTATCAACACTGTATTTTCTTTATCATTTGCTTGAGTATATTTAAAAATTAATTGTCTTTCCTCTTCATTATAGCTACCTGTAACTTTATACAAAGCCTTGTTATATATAACATCCTCTATCTTTTTTAAAGCCGATTCACGATAATTAATATTTTTATTATTAATAAATATTTCTGTTAAAAAATCTTGATTATTTACCACCTTTTTATCACTTATTTCGAATGGGCAAAATCTTAACATCCCTATTTCAAAATCATCAATTTTATCATTATCCCATAATCCTTTTAAATACTCAATACGTATTATTGTACCTTTATTTTTTTGTTTCAGTAAAAATGCATTATCAAATAAAGAAATATCTTTAGCTTCATATGATATATCAATTTGATCTAGAAATACCTCTTCTGCTTTATTCGCATGGAATAAAAATTCATCATCATAATTTTCAAAATTAAATATTACACAATGTACGGTAGAGTTTTCCTCTTCTTTTGAAAAAACTGTAACCTTCTTCCCAAGTTTTAACATAGAAAATCTGCCGATTCCTTTCTCTCCTTGACAAATTCTTCCTTTCTTTGATTTTCTCAATTCCTTCCCTCTTTTTTTAATTGGAGTCGCAGGATTAAGAAAATGCTTTGTAATAATATCATAAGACATACCATAACCATTATCTGCTACTTCTATTACGCTACATTCGTTATTGGTATAATTTTCATTAAAATTTAAAAAACTAACATTACAAAAATCAGCATCTGCATCATAAGAATTTTTTACTAATTCAGTTAATGCTATGGTTTCATTTTTTATTAATTGATCTCCTAGCATTGTTAATAATCGTGCATATGGTCTAATCTTTAAATTTTCCATTATCGTTTCCTCCCAATTATTATATACTCTTGGCTATAAATCTTTCTTGCATCTTTTTGTGATGTAAATTTGCCATTTTCGTCTCTGTGTGATGGTAGAAATTTATTTGAAATTTTACGTTTTGATATCTCACTTATTTCAAATCCATTTAAAATAAAAGATTCCGCCAAGCAACGAGCGTTTTCAATTTTGGTACCTTTATATTCAGTATCTCCAATAACAACTACACAAACTCCACCTATTCTAAGCAGATCATATGCTTTCCCCATTACATCATTCATATTTGAGTAATACCTAGCGACCGATCTCTGCTTCGCACTCTCTGGAAATTGATTTACTATTTTCTTTGCGGTATCTGTAAGAAAACCTATTTGTTCATCTTGTGCATTATATAAGCTTCCAATAGAATTTGTCCTCAATTCTGCATAATTATTTGTATAACCAAGCCATAATGAAGAAAGTTGATGAAGATCTGCATATTCATAAGATGTCACATAAGGTGGACTTGTAACTATAAGATCAACATATTCCTTTTTTTCGATATCTAAAACATTGATTTGTTCTATTTCCACAATGCTGTTGTCACGAAAATTCGCTTCTCTAATAGCTTTTATAAAAACTTTATATTGCTTTTCAAATGAGTCTTTTACATTATGTATTTCCTTTTTTGGGTCCACTTGAGGCTTAATTGATTTTGTCAACCATTTCGAGGTTCCCTTTAAAATACTTGAAAAAATACAATAAAAAAGTTCACGATACTTATCATTTTCCGTGCATTGTTCTATTGCTTGTTTCAATGCATAAAGTTCATTATATTGAGATTCAATAAACCAATATTTCAATCTTTCATTTGCTTGACTGTAAAAAGCTTTTATTTCATGCGTATCAAAATATTCAATTATGTTTTTTTTCTTATTCTCTACTAATTGCAAATCATATGCTGAACTCTTAACTTTTGATATTAACACAGCGACTGGATTTAAATCGCACCCATAAAAATCGTAATCTCGCCTTCGCGCCTCTACTGACACTGTTCCGCATCCACAAAAAATATCAGAAACCCTATTAATTATTATATCTTTTTCATCACAATATTCAAAAGCTTTTTGTGCAATATGTGACGGGAATTTTGCAGGATAAACATGTACTTTATGTATTCCTATTTCTTTTTGTTCGCCAAAGTTCCAAAAGGAGTTCTCTTCTATTTTATCAAAATTAATTTTGTTTAATTGTGTAATAGTCATTATAGTATCCAAAATATATCCCTCCTTTTATTTATTTATTATATATTATTTAGTTACAAAAGACAATATTTTGTAACATTGTGATTAAATGATTATAGATAATTGTTATATACCTTAAATGATATTGTAATATAACTTTTTACTCTACGCCAAGAGCCTTATAAACTGCATCTTCGGGTGAATTGTAGAACATTAAATTGAACTTACCAAATAGCTCAGGCGGCACTGTTGCAAGGTCAGGCGATGATGATAAAGGCAATAAAACTTTTTTTGCTCCACTATCTAAACAAACCTGCAAAACGCTCCCTAATTCTTCAACTTTTCCGATTGTACCACCTATTGTCAAATTACCAAGTACTGCAAGGCTGCTTTGGCATGGTCTACCTGTTGTTGCTGAACATAGTCCTACCAATGCTGCTAATGCCAATGTATTAGTCATTCCCACGCCGTTAATATCCTCAAGATGCATCAAATAATCTTTAGTTGTAATATTTGTGCTACCGCAAATGCTTTTACCACTTGACTTAAAATATCTGAATGCAGTTTCTAATGCTTCTTTGGCTTCACGATCGCTACCAACACCCGTCCGCTCAAATTTACCGCTGCCACTTACCATTTGTGTTTCTATCTTGAATATGCCTATCATATTAGACTTACCATGTGCAACTGTATATAAATGTCCGGCTTTTCCTATTCCCTCTGGAATGATTTTGCCGCCACCCTGCTCTGGAACGCAAACAAACTGCTCATTATATGTACAATTATCAATGTATGAAAAATTAACATCAAAGAACTCCATACCACCGATTTTCTTAAGCTGTTCTTTTACTCTTCTCCTGCCTATCAAAGCGTACTCCAAAATCTCTGTTATTGCCGCTTTATCGAACTTACCATCTGGGTATATAAGTTTAACAAGTCCCGAAACAGTTTTTCTTACAGCTATTACGTCTCTTTGAGTAAGATTATTCCCAAGTTTATAAAATTGATCGAAGGAATCTGAATAGGATATCTTGCGAAGCTCCTTTAAATATTCTGCTAAATAATCGGTAATAAGACCATAACTATTTGTGAAAAACTCAGGTCTATATTTGGGAATTTCCCAACCCGGTACATATATATGCATCCTGTCAAAGAATGCGCTATCATTTGCCATCGCATCAGGAAACGGTTCAAACAAATGAGAAGTACGCAACATAACATCAACGCTTTGATTAATATTGCCCACAAAAACCATAGACGCTGTAGCATTCTTTTCTTCTTTACCTCTTGCAAAAGAACCAGATGCCATATAATCTTTCATTATTTGGATGCCATCTTTATCTTTAAAATTGATACCGGCTACCTCATCAAATGCTACACAGTCCCACATCCCGACAAGACCTACCGTCTTATTCCCCATATTGTAAAATAGATTTGCAACTGTTGTTTGTCCGCCAGATATCAATATAGAATTAGGTGATATTTCCTTATAAATATGAGATTTACCTGTGCCTCTCGGCCCCAATTCGCAAAGGTTGTAATTATTCTCTACAAGCGGTATCATTCTAGCAAGCAAATGCCATTTCACAATATTGCTAAACCTTGACGGCTCCATACCTACTGAACGTAATACCACATCAATCCATTCTTCTTTTGTAAAATATTTTCTATTATTGATTACTTCAGTAATATCCAAATTAGGCATTTGAATTGGAGTCAATTGATTGATACTAAATGGACACACTTTAGTATTTTCGTCATAAATGTAGTCCATTTGTGCTATACACCAAATACCACCGCAAAGCAATTTATCAAAATCTTTGACGTATTTAGGTGAAATAGGAACACCACGTATACCCAGATTGCTAAATTCAGCCTCATATATATCAGACTTATAATTTAGCTTTACTGAAATCTTATCTATAATGGTATATCTACCATTTTCTCTGAGCTTTGATATAACCTTCTGGGCTTCATCCGGTCTTACAAAATTGTCTGCAAGTATTTTTTTTACAGTTTTAATTCCATCGGCAATCGCCGCTTCATCATCACTGGCACAGTACATACCAAGTAAATATTCTAAAACATAAATAGGAACATTTGCTCCCTCTTTTATCTTTTTAGTTAAATCCTTTCTAACAATTTTGCCAAGAAAGTATTTTTTTAATTTCTCAGATAATTCATCATTAGAAACAGGTGTAGTCAAATCCGTTTCTGCTTGGCGTGTTTCTTCAATATATATATCATTATGCAAAGCAGCTTCGCGCTCCTCATCCTTGACCTTCCATTTATCAAATAAACTCATATTTTGACCTCCTATTCTTTAGAAGCCAAATCCGCCGGCAAAGATTATGTCTATCATAAACTCCATACGGCTGACTTCATCACCTGTTTTATCATCGCGGATAACCATATAATACTTATTGGTTATCTTGTATTTCATATCTTTGAAAGTAAACTTCTTTTTAAATATTCTGTTTTCTGGTTTTTCATCCTTTTTGTCTGCAACTAATATTTCTTCATTGGTAATTGTTTCGCCTTTATCGTTTTCAAAAACTATTCTAAATGAGGCACTTTTTATTTCATCACCAATCTTTTGTATTTGGATAAATTCGATGTAAGTAATAAGATTGGTTATTTTCCTCGATAAGCTCAAAAGTGAAATTTCTACACTGTTTGGTTCTACCATCGTTTTTTGTGTATGCACACGCACAATAGGAACTAACATTTCTTGTAAACTGCCGCCGCCGTGGACATAATTTTGACCGCCGCCCTTAGCCTTGAATATATCTGAGCCTACCGGAACAGTGACACATGTGGCACTTTCTTTGCCTAAAATATACCCCATAGACAAACACTTAGCTCCATCAATATCAAGATTCCCCTGTGATAAAATAAAACGCTTATTAAGCAATATCTTACCGCCGGAAGCTAACAATACTTTATCGCTTTCCTCAATTTTATCTCTTTTATAAATAAAACCGTGGTCTGCTGTTATTATATAATTTGTTGAAGAAATATTACCTGTAAGTTTTTTTATTAATCCTGCGATTTCGTTTATTGCAACGCTGCAGGCATTAAACACTTCATTCTCTGTTGCCGTCTTATCGCCGATAGCATCCACTTGGTCATGAAAAATGTAAATAACATTCTTTCCTGCAAATGTACTTCTTAAATCCGCTTTCTTCATTGCGATTATATCATTATAGCTTATAGCAAGGCTGTCTGCATTATAATTACATAATATCTTGTTTCTTGATAACATATTTCCACAAGAAGCGCCGTCTATTAATACATTATAATCATTGTCGCTGTCCAACGCAACAGTACTATGCGGCAAAAGCAATGCCATGCCAAGTTGAGTATAAGATGGAACGCTGGACAACATATATTCGAGTGTTGTATCATACATGCTATCCTTAAATCTATCAATAAGTTCTGTAGCACATTCATAACGAAATGCATCAGAAATAATAACAATAAGTCTATCCTTGAATGTCTTTACATACTTATCATAAAATCGTTGTTGGCGATTGATATTAGCATCAGTGCCAAGTAGTGCATTCGGCATCATCTTACTCCAATCAACTGTAGATTTACGTAAATAATCATTGGTGTAACTATTCTCTACTTTTGACTTTAATATTTCAAAACCGCTGTTATCTTCTAAAGCATCATAGTGTAAATAAAATTTTCGATAATTTCTATCAACTCCGAAATATTTGCTTTTATATATAGCTATTGCTTCTCCAGCAGATGCAGGAGATTTATAATCTTCTATAATTTTAAGCATATTGTATGAATGTAAAACGCACTTGTATTCGTGAACATATTTTCTACCGAAATGCAAGTTAAGTCTGTTATTTTCGAAGCTATGGAAGCTTATCATATTATGATTCGTTATCAACTCTTTAATGCAACGCTTGATTATCTCTTTATCAAAGTCCTCAAAGGCATCGCAAGCTTCAAATCTCATAATATCCATTTTAGAAATTGCTGTAGCAATATTAACTCTCTTAGCAACCATTGCAGCAAGTTCGTTATACCTATTTTCACAAAGCATATTATTCATAAAATTGCTTACAAACGGCACAACATTAGCTTGTTTGTCACATAGATATTGTTTGAATGAGCTGCCTAAACTGCCACCAATAATCTGCTGTTCTGTGTATGTAATAAGCAAGCAGGTAACGAGACTTTCAAGATCTTTATGGTCTGCACGATATCCATAATACTTCTCGGCATATTTCCAAAAGGTCGACTCCATATTAAACCGTGCAAACTCCGCAATGTGCTTACTATTCTCGATATCATCCATTAAGACGCATTTTACTATTTCGTCAAAATTTACCGACTTAGCTTTGCACAAAACGCATAAAATACCAAGTTCTATTCTTTCTTCATCATAATGTTCTATTTGCAAATCAATAAAGCGCTGTCTTCTCTCTGCCGAGTCAAACACCTTTTTGTTCTTTTTCATCAAGTAAACATATCTATCCGGCATGCGGAGTTCACCAATAAACATTTGCATCGGATCAGGATTAAATAAGCCAGAATAAAGAATAATATCCGTTAGATGATTATCCTCGTTTAAAGGTTTTTCATAATTTGCATAAATAAGATAGTTGCTATCTTTGTCCTCAACTTCAAGCATATACTTGGTGGCAAAAGTAGTGGCTTCTTCCATCCTGTAGATCTTGGCGTTTATCGTAAGTTCCGGCAGCATACTCTCAAACTTACCATCTTCATCGTACCAAAAAACAAGTCGTCTGCCGCTTTTGGCAAATTCCTCGTTTAATTTAGTTTCTATTTTTAATTTTTCTGCTTGTTTAATATCCATAATATATCCTATATTTTTGTCAAAATGTTCATTTTAACAGATTTCTTGCCTTCACCTGAGCTTACTTCAATATCTTGAAATTTTGCATAGTTAACAACCACACCGTCATCAAGATCGATTGGTATTCTCTGCAAAGCTATATGACTGAGAACCATATCGTATTCTCTGGTCTCTTGAATTTGCTTGGTTATCTTATCTTTTCGTTTTCGAGCCGACGCCACATCGCGCGGATTCCCGCTTGTTTCTATTATATCGTCTAAATGCCCGACTTCGCCCTCATATATGCGTTGTATTTTGTGTAAATAGTCAGTACGAGCAATACCCATAGTATCTTCACTATAACGATGCATATAAATAAGCGCTTTAAAGCCGTTTTTCTTGCCACTGTCAATCTGCCAATATATCGGACGTTTTTGGTATACCTTCAAATGGTCTCGATAGAAATCATTAACAAAATAATTGCGAATAACTTGCCTTGGCGTTTCACCTTTGTTTCCTAACGCCTTAGCAATAAAGTCTAGATTTTGTTCCAAAGTATCTATTCCATATACAATCTCTACAAATAATATAAAATTATTAACAATATCATCGTTAATATAATCTTCATCAGTTATCGGTATAACATTTTTGATGCGCGGCAAGAACAATTGTCCGGCAAAACCGTCCGGAATATTTTTATTATCAAGGAACATGTTTTTGTATAAATCATAATCCCACTCGCCGCCAGCGTAAATTAATCCTTCTTTATATATGCTATATCTCCCGAACATACAGCCTACCGCATAACTGATAAGCGACTTAATTTCTCTTTGCAAATCAGCCTTACGCACAGTAATATCTTTGTCCTCTACTTCAGGAGTAAGCTCGTCCTGCAAGCCGTATATTTCAATAAAGATACGGTTTAGCTCTTCTTCATTTGCTTTAAGTGTATTAAAACGCTCATTGCATTCGGTTTCCCATTCTTTATATTTATCAGCAATTAGTCTGCTCATTTTTCTTCTCCTGTCGTAAGTAATCTCGTAGGCTCATTTTATCGTCCGGTCTCCAACTAATAAAACCATTTACACTTCTACCTGTAACAAATTGAGCCGCTGTAGAAGGACTGTTGAAAATAATATCCTTAATTACAATTCCTTCATTGTTCACCAATTCTCTATTTTCTCTTATTGCAATTATGTTTTTTGCTGCACTATAATAATAAATAGCCATATTTGGATTTAATTTACTGTTTTTTATTACAGTTAATTTTCCGTTATCATAAATGCCTTCGGCATAGTGTTCTCCTTTTCGACTATTCAACACGACTTTAATTAAATTCATATTTATCCCTCCATTAAAATAAAGGATGATTTTTGAAATCCCAAGAGGATTCAAAGCTATCCCAGTCTTTTTTTGCTAAAAAAACAGCATTGTCACTGCATTTTGTTATCCTCATTTTATTTTCATTTATCAAATAAAATGGCATAATTTTCAAGTCCCCAACCTGCTTATTTTGTGTAGGATTAATAATATTCAGATAATTTGCTGCTACTTTAGTACATAAATAACCTAAAATTATTAGATTGTTTTCTCCTGCAAATCCACAGGATCCTCCTACATCAAAAGCAGACCCTAAAAAGGCTGTCCTAGCCGAAATTTTTCCTCCACTAGAAATTAGCGACCAAGTAATTCCTTTTTGAAAATAAAAATCCTTTGAAGGTAGATGGTTTCCCACTAGAGCCAATAAATTATAATTATTTTTATCAAATTTGATTATACTAGTATTTGCTCCATACCAGCGTCTGCTTCCTCCTCCATTATTGTAAGGTGCATAGTGTTTTAGACTTTTATGAAAATGTTCTATGCTATCATAGAAAAATCCAATCTGTTCAAACTCAACTTCATGCCATAACCTTAAGAACTTATCATTATCACCTGTAGCTAACCCTTGTCTAATTGACATTATATCTTCTAGTCTATTACCTTTTTTAAACATAGAAAGTTGTTTGTCTGTTCCGCAATATCCTATTCGACTTCCGGGAATAAACAAGAAATTTTTACAATATACTTTATAATATAATCCATTTGCTTTATTAGAAAGAAAAGCATTTGCTTTCTCTTTCTCGCCAACTACATCAACCAACCTAAAATAACTTCCTTTACGCTGTTGATTTTGTGTAGTCAAATTGAATGTAACTGTTTGCACTACTTCTCCACCTATTTCATCAAAAGCTCTTGCTCCAAGGTGTACCATACTGGTTATTTCTCTTGAATTAATAATTTTCACTCTTAGTTTTTCAAAACTTGATAAAAACATCCAAGCATGTTGAGTTATCATTGCCGTATAACCATTTGGATTTGTCAAGTCCATACACTTTTCAATAAATACAGCAAATAAATCACTCTTGCTATCTGGATAGTAGTCTTTGACATATTGTGATAACTTGCCATTCATACCACTGCTACCCATATATGGCGGATTGGTGGAAACAACATCATATTTTTGTGCTAAGGCAGCGCCAATTTGCACTAACTTTTTTAGTTTCTGCATAGTTTGCTCTATGCCTATCGTATCAATGCTTTGTTGATTGGATATAAGGATATTTCCGACAAATAAATATAAATTTTCCCAATTTAAATTTTCATCTATATTAATTATAGAACCGTATTCTTTGGCATCGATTAATTGGTCTAAAAGGCTATTAAGCTCCAATTCGGTTTCTTTCCTTAATTTTTGTGGCATGCCTTCGCCAAAATATTTTAGTTGATTCCTGTTGATACTATTGCTTTCTTCTATATCGTATACATGTGGCACAAGACCAATTTTTGAAAAAATACGTCTATCATACTTTCTCGCCATCATCATTACTGCAAAATATGCCAACTGATAAGCACGTTTATCAATATCCAAACCATAAAGATTATACTTGATTATAAGTTCCGGTATCTCCTTTTCACCATAGCCAAGGTCCTTGTATATATCCATCAAAACTTCAAAAGCATAAACCAAAATATGACCACTACCCATGCAAGGGTCGATAATAGTAATCTTGGTTATATCAAAATCATCATTCAATTCATATTCTTCACTATCAATAAAATATTTCCATTTGCTTTTCAATTTATCGATACGTTGCTGTGCTTCTTGATTGCTATAATAAAACGCCTTCTTTTCTTTATCCTTATATAAAACATCACCAGCAATCGTTTTGATAGAATCAATATACTTTTTACCAAGGCTGTTCTCTATCATGTATCTGACAATCCAGTCCGGAGTAAATAGCTGAGTTGCCGCCGGAATATTCTCTTTGCTAATTTTAATATTGTTTTTTAAGGCATCAAAAACCACTTGTTTGGGTACCGTATTGTAGTATTGGTACATCCAACCAATTATTTCTACCGCATCCTTAAAATCCTGCACATCTATATCTGTTACTATCTTTCTGACTACACCATCACTATCCGTATATTTTAAGTCAATCATCATTTCGGTGTAGTCGTCCATTGCTTCAAACAACTCCGGCAAATATTCGCCCAATGCATTGCATTGCTTTATAAACAAAAATTTGAACAGCTCGTCTTGCTTATTATCAATTTTTAATCCGTAAATATAATCGTTATCTTTTGAAGATAGGTTTAATTCCGCATCCTGAGGCTTAGTTACAATATCCGGCTCATTTTTCCCTATAGTATCGCTACTCAAAACTTTTACTTGTGACGGCAAATATCCATTGACTTCCATAAACCTAATTGCAACGATACGGTTAAACCAAGTATAAGCAATTTCTTCAACTACACATTGATATGCCGTTTTTAAGTTGCTGCTTTTTGCCAATTCATTTATTCTGTCAATGAGCTTCTTGCGGGCTGCAGCTTCTTTGGGTGAAAGAATAACAAGTTTTGCACCGCTACCATCCAAAGTAATAACATCACCAACGATGTTCACATTTATAAACCCATTCTCGCTGATGCCAAAATATCTCGCCTTTGTGCTGACATCTTGTATAAGTTGTACTCTTGCCCACATTGCAAAAGACTTTATTGCCGTTTTATTCATACTTAATCCTCAACCTTTATGATGTCGCCGCTTGCTATTTCTTTCATAAGTTTTGACTTTATATCTGCTACGCATTTATCAACATCTGCCTCACTAGCAACATTCCAGCATTGACCGGAAATAATCGACCTCAAAGTCACAGTTCTGCGAGGTTTTACTGTAGTCGTCAATTTGACCGCATCAGATGCGTCTCCAACATCAACTGTCTTCTTTTGGTTGTCTATATTGCTTTGCGCCTCTGCAAATTCGTTAATAAGCCTTACTCTCATTGCTTCGACTTCATACTTAAGGTTTTTAAGAGTTGCTATATTTACAGAACTTTCTGCTCTCTTCTGGAATTCATTAAATATTTTTATGACGCGCTCTGTTTGCTTATCCTTAAACTCCGTCTTATCTAGTTCCTCAAATACTCTGTTTCTAGCATCTTTTATATCGTCAAGCGCGGGATTCATAAGCGAATCCAGAAGTAAATTATATTTGCTATAAAAAGCCTCCAAAAATTCCGGCAAACGATATATTTCGCCGTAAGGATTGTTCATTTTAACTATTTCTCTAATTGATTTTGCCCTATCGTCTATTATTGTGTCTGTAATATAAGTTTTACTTTCATCATAGATTTTGAGTGCCTGCAGTGATTTGCTAAAATATGTAACTTGCTCTCCTTTGAAAAACTCTTTGATTTTTTCATAATCGTCGTGAAATTCTATCATATCATCAACGCGGTTATCAATTATCTTAAAAAATTCTGCCGGATTCTCTATATCTATAATAGTCTCAAATACCTTCCGTCCTTCCTTAATTATGGTTCCACCGGGGAATTGCGGAGTTTGTATATATTGTTTTTCGATATCTCTAAATTCATAGTTTATAAGCGAACCTGCTCTCTTCTTAAACAAATTCATAATATAGTCTTCCTCATCAGGAACACCGCCTTCCTTAAAAACTATATCCAAAATTTGTCTCGCGGATTTCTTTTGCCTATCACTTACTTTTTCTCGCTTCTCAAGTAACAATCTTTCAAGATACTCTTTTCTTGTAATATATCTCACTATGTCATCAGCTGATTTTCCTGTAATAGATATGATTTCGCTATTTAACATCATATTAATATCACCGTTCTTAAATAGCTTAGCGACAATCCATTCTACATCTTCCTCATTAAAACCATACGGTGCTTTTTGATACCTATCTTTTAATGTCTTGATACTTGTTTTTACCTTGCGATAAGTGTTCATTTCAATAAAATCAAGAACATCTTTAAGTGCTAAAGTATTTACGTCCTTTGCATCGGTAAGATCTAGCATTATATTTCCGTTACTTCTAAACAATGTATGTATTTCGTTAACAGTCATAGAAACTTCCATATAAGAAAGCTTGTTGTAAACAACATTAAACAACTTTTTAATTGCCTCGTCTATCTTTGTGCTCGCTTCTTTTGAAGTACTTTGCATGTTGTTGCCGTCAACATATACTTCAGCTCCTTTGACAGCCTCTGCAAGAAACAATCTTGCTCTTTGTTTTCTTTCTTGAGCTTCGATCTGTTTGGCTCTCTTTATTGCATCAATATTAAGCGCTGTTGACACGGAATTTTTTGTCAAATACTTTTCAATTTGTAACGCACTTCTAATTTCATCATAGTAAGGCATATGCTCTGGTAACACGATAAACACATTCTTTTCTTGTGTTGATTGCATTCTATAAACTGAAGCATCTGCTGAACTACCGTTTAGCGGAGTAATAATTTTTATACCAATATCGTTAGACTGAACACCGCCCCAATACCTATCGTCAACCATTTTGTTGAAGGCATAATTGTGATTGTTGTTATATTTGAACTTAGTATTTTGATAAATATCGTTAAACAACATATCGGCAATTTTATTGATTATTTCAACCGATTCGACCGTAGTATTTGCAATATCACGAGCGATTTCCTGTTCTTCGTTGGTTAAGAATACAAACACCTCTTTACCGCTAACCAAAGTTTTTTGAACGAGTGTTTGCTTGATTAATCTATGTAAGCTTTCTTCGACTTCCTTACGAAGCAGCAACTTGTCTTGATCGATAGCCGACAGCATTAGTGTCGTAATATTGTCTACTGTAGCGACGATTTCCTTGACATACTTTATCATAAACAAAACTTTAAGTATTTGAACATCAAGATCTACCAACTTACTATTTTTGGCTGCATTGCTAATAACTGAACTATGGCTATGGTCTATAAACTTTTCTATAGGAGTGTAGAAATTGCAAAATGGTACCAATATACCTTCTTCTTTAGTCATAACCGAAATGGCTGACTCTTGAAATAAGGCTATCATTGATCTTTCACCTTCTGACATATGTTTGCCACTGCTGCTATGCTCTCTAATTGAATTTAAAGCCCTGCCAAGCAAATTGAATTGATAAGGGATAAACGGATAATCCGCCGCAAAGTCACTTCTATCTTGATATAGTTTCATTTCTGCGGTATCACTGAATATTACAGCATTTTTTATAATTGATGCCTTTTGATCATACATCATCTCAAGCATCGGCTTTGCCGTTTCGGTCTTAGCCAAAATTCTTTTACGGATAACCTCATCAACATCAGCTGATGATAAAGCAATTGTTGTATCAAAACGGCCTTTAATCTTGGACAAGTTGTTTCCTATTACTTTGGTTATGCTGTCAATATCTTGTTGTCCTGTAACAATAATCCATGCTTTGCCTCCGCAAGCAGTACCTAAATCTTCAGTAACTGTTTGCAAATTAAGCATTAAATCATTTGTATCACCAACATATTGTCCTACCTCGTCGACCATAAATAATATATGGTGATTTTTACCCTTGCTGGCTATGTACTTTTTTACCATTTGAGCGAAATCGCCAATACTTATAGAATAATCTCCCATAGCATTTTCGCACCAAGAGCGCGCAGCCGCTTCGGACATTATTTTCATATCCACTAAGATATCAATAATATTATCTTGAATGAAGCCAAACTCATGCCTCATACCAAGCCACGGCTTTCCAACTAAATTCTCAAAGTTGGTTTTAAATTCATCATACCTATTCTCTGCTGTTAATTTTCTCTCAAGGTCTGCCACAAATGGTTTTGTGCCACAAAATCCTAACTTTTCGTTAAAGACTCTCAAAAAAACAGAAAGGATAGCTTCCTTATCCTTTTTAGAGGTTGCAGCACTTTTGCTGTCTATATTAAATAATATTACGTCAGTTGATGTATTGCTTGCCAATTTCATATTTGCAATAGTCATCGGGTCAATAATCTTTTTACTGTCAACAAAATAGTCTACAGCTTTTTTACCGTCAATTATTTTCCCATCCAATATATAAGATAATATCTTTAAAAAGTGAGATTTACCACTTCCAAAGAAACCTGATATCCATACTCCCATTTTGTCCGTGACACCGTTAATACCTTTAGCATAATTAGCGAAGAAACTATTAAAATGCTTGCTAAGTTCACGCGTGACCACGTATTCTTCAAGTTCCTGCTTGATTATATTAACATCTTCTTGTTCAACCTTGATAACGCCACGAATATCTCTATCAATCTTTTTTTCGAATAAGTCTTTTATTTGCATAATTTCCTCCTAATCCACAAGTGGGAATGCCCTGTAATAATTATCATCTTTTATATCGCCAAAAAGCACTAATGTTTGTCCATTAAACTTGCCGGGATAAAACAATACAACAGGCACATCATCTATTATTTGATGTAAGTTATTCAATACATTATGACTTCGTAAAATAGGATAGCATTTACCTACTCCTGTCAAAAAAATAATAGACTTTGGTGGAAGAGTTTCCCTTATGTGCTTTATAATAAGATTTTCTGTACTATCTGATACTCGCAACATATCCGATACTGACTTAGTGATTCTCCCAAACCCGCTCTTTTTTTCAAAATGAATGCAGCTCTCTAAATATCCCTTTTCTTTCAGAATATTGATGATAATATCATACAAATCATAATGAGTAATTGTAAAATCATATCCTGCGTTATTGATTCTTTCGACCAATTTTTCAACCCTGTCTCGAATATATATTTCATCTGTTGGCGGATAATCAAAAACATAATAGCCTACTTCATTACCAAGCCCCATGTTTTTCATAAATGATGGCTCTTTGATTTTCGGCTCTATCCTATCGAATCTCTCTTCTGTTTCTAACATTACTTTTCTCCTGTCATTGCATTTAAATAATCTTGTAATCCATTGTTTTTGAGATATTCCTCAATTTTATAACTGATTATAGGTCGAGTAATAATTCTATTGCCTTTTTCGTCTATCTGTATAAAGCCACCCTCAACAAGCATCTTTAAGATTGTCTGTCTTATTTTCATTTGCGTTGTCTCTGTCCAACTTGCAACCTCATCGCTTTGTATCTTTTTCGCCTCAAAAAAATTATTAAAATCTTTATCTACAAAATACAAATCTCCAAGCATTATTTTCTGCCTATATATTTCATACATAAACTCAAAAATTAATCTTTCAGTAAACAAGATACTTACCATATTAATAACCTTGACATCATCTGAATTCGCTTTTGTTAACATTCTTATTAAACCTTCACCAAGACTTGTAACTCGATTATAAATATATCCAAACATACGTCTTGATCTTTCCTCATTTAAGGCCTGATAAATGTTTTCTCTTATTATTATATCTTTTATTTCATTTTTACATAATCCATCTAAAACGAAACATGCCGTTTTCTTGGCTTCAACACCCCAGAACAATTTGGATGTTATCCCTGCGCTATACCTGATTTCCAATGTCGTTACTCCTCGAACTTTATGCCATTTTTTTCACAAAAGTCTCTAAATAGTCTTTGCGCTTTCCAGTTCGGTTCACATTTGCCATTTTCCCAACGATTTACTGTAGCAAAAGCTATGCCAAGTTCTTTTGCCAACATTTCTTGGCTTAAATATAGTGTCACTCTAACATGTTTTACTTTCTCTGCAAATGTCATATGTCCCTCGCAAAAATTTATGACATAAGTATAACAAATTCGCGGGAAAATTACAATAGATTGCTATAAAAAATATTAATTATACTCATTTTTATTTGCTAAGCATCTACTTATAATTCCTATAGCAAGTAATATGACTAATACAGAACCAATAATTATTAAAATCCACCAATTCATTCTTAACCAATTTATCAAATAAATAATACCAATTATAGTCCCGATATAAGTAACCGCATATGCAATACGTCCCGCTTTACTACTTGTTATGAAACCTAAACTATACAGACCGCCTACAAAAGAAAAAATTACGCTATGTAACAATAAACCTAACCCATGAATTATCAATGAGTCAAGCCAAAAATTGCCTGTAAAACTAGCGAACCCAAATATGGTTTCAAATATATTTATGTACAATTAAATCCTCCTTATTTTCTTTGCACTAATGTTCTTTAATTATAAAATGTCATTGATTCTTTTATCAAATCTATATAGTTTTTTACTACATTATCGGGTGATAATATTTTCAATTTACTTCCTAGATTAAAACACCATGAAAAAAATGTCGGGCTTATCTGAACGCGAGCTTTCAATATAGAATGTGTTTCATCAATTTTTTTCATTTTTATATTCTCTCCAAATTTATCTACTACTACATCAATTATATCATTTTGAATCTGTAATTCTACATCAACCAACTCTCCTCCATACATTGAAAAGGCTTGTTTTTTATGTTTATGTACATTAAATCCTTTAACACATTCTGCCGGATCAATATCGTTTAGTTCTTGCTCAACCTTGTCCATTCTATCAACACGATAATTTGATAGATTTTTATACTTATCATTGTAACAAACTAGATAATATTTATCCTCCGAAAAGACGAGTGCAACCGGGTTTACAATATATCTTTCACTATCTTTCCTATAAATTCTGATACCATTAATTCCAAAATCGAAATATTGGAAAGATACTTTTTTGTTTGCTAAGATGCAATTATCTATTGTGTCAATGTTATAATAAATATTTTCATTGCTATGTTTTGCTGTATCAAAGCATACTATATTCTTTTTTAGAAGCTTAGCTCTATTACTTCCTGCCAATGCAGCAATCTTATCTATAAATATTTCTGTTTTCTTTTCGGTAATAAACGATGCTGCTTGAATCGCATCTAGTAATATTTTTAATTCTGCGATATCAAAGCTGCGATCAACTACATAATATTTGTTCTGTATATCCCTATAAGATAAGACCTCGAATCCATTTTCATTTAGCAATTTTACGGCATCATATATAGCTTTTCTTTCAGCACTGTATCCTTTTTCGTACAATTTATTAATAATATCAGAGGTTGACAAAGGATGATCCTCATCACTATCTTGCTTTAACATCTGCCATATCAGTATTAATTTGATTTTCTCGTTTGCATTCTTAGGCATAAAATTCTCCTAATTTTATTATATCATAAAAAAATAAAACTGCTGTCCTTATTTAGGGACAACAGTTTAAATAAATAGCTAAATAGCGTATATTAATTCTCTTGATATGCTCTATTAATATAAGGCTTAGCTTTATCCAAATCCTCTTCATTCTTTATTTCAATTTCTATGTTCCCAGTTCCCCAGTGGCCAATGTTCGTAACATCTCTAATAAAACCATCCTCAAATTTTACGCTAATAACATCTAATTTCAGAGTTAAGGTTATTTTTGATTTTTGAACTTCAACACAAACGACATTCTTTATTTTTTTAAATGCAGTATATAATTTCAATTTTGTTTCAGATACATCATCGCCAAGACTTAATATGTAATTCTTTATTTCTTCATATAAGCTTTGTATTTTTTTATCAGCGCTGGAAAGCTTTTCTTCAAAAGTTTTATCGGCTCTTGTCTTCGATTTACTATCTGTGATTTCTTCTATCTGCTTTACAACATTTTGATCAAGCATTTCAAACATTAATAAATCGTTCCCGAATTTTTTATATCTTATCAAAGATATATTTCTGTTCATTTGTTTTATAGCCGATTCGTCATACTTGTTAAAATCACCGGCTATACAAATTACTCTTGGCATTGTCCAATCAATTTGCGTCGCAATATTTTTGTCAAATTTCTCAAGCACAAGCAGTTTAAAACTATCTTTATGGTCTAATAACCAATTAAGATAAAAAAGCCCTTGATTTATGACATTTTCATTCATGCTTCTTTTATATTCAAATATTACAGGACAGTAATTTTCGTCAATGCCTATGCTATCCATGCGACCACCATCTGTAGTGGAATATTCACTAGCTAAGAAATTCACACCGAAAAACGTATACATATTTTTCTCTATAATAATTTGTAATTCTCTTTCTAAAGTTACATTTCCACTAGGAATTTCTTTTATAATATTATTAATTGAAAAAAGCTTAATATCTGCCATATTTTCCTTCCACCTCATTTGTTTTTCTATTTTATATTGTATCATCTAACCGATTAATTGTAAATAATGTCAATAACTAAAAACACAGACAATCTTATTAGATAAGAATCTTGGTTATGCAAAGACATGTTCCCTCAAACCTGCTATATTAATGATGTGTTTCCTTATACATAATGATTAGTTTTATGCAGGCCATATGTTCCCTTAAATGTGATTTGCTTATTGCATAATACATTTTGCTATGAAAATAAGCAAAAATATGTCTTAATTATGCCTTCTTATTAAGACATACTAGTGTTTCAAGGTGTTTGGTTTGTGGGAACATATCAAATGGGGTTATTGAGATTATTTGATAGTTTTCTTTTAGCTTTGCTAAGTCACGGGTTAGCGTTGCAGGACTACAAGATATATAATATAAATTGTGTGGGGTGCTAAGCGTATTAAGTGCATTTATTACTTCATCACTACACCCTTTTCTTGGTGGGTCTAATATTATACTTAGTGATTTATTGTTTAAGTTTTGCTTGTTTGGGCTTCCGTTGCCATCGTTTTGGGTGTCGCAAGTAACAATTTCGGTGGTTGCACGCTTTATTGAAAAAGCATCGTGCCAAACCCTTTCTGCTTTTTTTATACTACCAATTAGCTTTGGTAATTCGATTGCACAATCGCCACAAATTTGTGTAGCCTTATCTTCTATTCCGTTAGATTTGTATAAAAGCTTTGCATCGGCAATTGCTTCCTTTACTATTTCTATATTATAGATTGTAGCACCATTTTTAGCTAGCACTGCACCCATAAGTCCGACCCCTGCATATGCATCAATTACTATTTTTTCTTTTTCGGTATTATTGCAAATTGCATCAATAACTTTGTTATAAATTAGGTCACGAACTTCGCTATTAAGTTGCAAAAATGAAAATGGATTTACTTCTAAACGAATTCCTAAAATATCAATTTCAAATTTATTAGTTACTATCGGCACAACATAATTGCCCAAAATAACATTGTTCTTTTCTTTATGTGGACTAATATAAAAAGAATAGTTATCGCCGTATTCGCGTTTTAATATGCTTTTCAAATTATCGATATGAGGCAATTTCGCCCCATTTAGAACTAACACAATACAAATTTTACCGTCGATATATCTAGCAACTAGATGCCTAAGCAATCCACGATTTGTGACATCATCATAGCTAACAAGGCTAAAATCATTGGCAAACGACACAAATACATTGATAAGTTTTTCTGCCCAGTCCTCGTGCAAATAACATTTGGTTATGGACACTATATTGTGAGTATTCTTACGGAAAAAACCTACCGCAACTTTGCCATTCACTGTGCCAAAAGGTAGTTGAATTTTATTGCGATATCCAAATTGTTTTGGACTTGCTATTGTATCATCAACCGCACCTTCATATCCTGCGTTTTTCTTTAATAATTTAATCAAATTGAGCCTTTTTATATTAAGTTGCTCATCATAATTTAGATGTAGTAAATCGCACCCGCCACATTTCATAAAGCGGTTACATTCATAGCTAGTACGCGCCTCACTCGGTTTTATAATCTCCACCATATCCGCAAAAATAAGGTTCCTCTTAACAAAAGAAACCTTAACTTTGGCAATTTCACCTACCGCAACAAACGGTACAAAAATTGTGTATTCATCAAGTTTGGCAATGCCTTCGCCTTCCATTCCATAATCAACCACCGTAACTTCTATAATATCATCTTGTTTTAATTTAATCATTATCTGCCTTTTTGTTTATTTATTTATTTTATATATTTTAACATAGTTTTAACATATTAGCAAAAACTAAAGGTTATTTTACAAACAAAATAGGGTTATTTTATTATAATAACCCTATTTGTATATTAATTGTATTGTTTTATTAAATAATTCCTAGCGGTATCAAAATAACTAAAAGTAGCAAATCCAGTGCAAACATTGACCCGATAAAAATTTTCCTTGTTTTGGGCTTAGCATCATACATTTTTATACAAGCGATAAAGAATGGTGCGTAAGTTGTTAATCCTACCAAAATTGCACCCCACCAAGGATAAACCCATATAAACGCAGGTGTCCAAGCTAGGAAGATTTCAAAAATAGAGAATAGAAGTGTATTCCCGATAACAAACATTATCCTATTATTTACACCTAAAATTTTTGCTTTCCTATCATCGGGCAAAAAGCTAGTAGTAAAACCTGCTATAGCAAACATCATTGATAACTCCCAACTGACGCCTATTAGCAAAATAAAAGAAGTGCTTTCAGGCGAAACAGTCCATAAAGCATACCCCGAGCAATTGCAAATTATTGCATTAATTATTTCATAAAACCAATGCACGGAATAAAGCCCCAATGCTGCAGCAATGCCTTTATAATTTTTCTTTTTATACTCAAAACCGTAAATCATAATCACTATTGCAAACAATGCAATAAAAGTCCAATTAAAATTTGACGGATCCCGAACCGCATTTTTAGCTATATCAGCTAACGGTTTATAAATTGAATTTCCAAATAACATGTTAAGCCTCCATAATTTATTTATTTATTTATTATAATAATGTCAATTAATCCATAACATAGCAATATACAATTTAGATTATTATTTATTTTTTTCAAGTATTGATATTTGCTTTACGCGCTTGCGAACATAATTGTCTAACATTCACTTTATACAAATTACCATCTTTAATAAAATTTGTCCCACATTGGCGAAATTGAAATTCAACTTTTATTCTAATACATTGCTCTCTAATTGATAATACCCAATCATAATTCAAGGCACGAGCATTGCAGTCAGATTCTCCACCTACAACAACTAACTCCATATCCTTTAAATATTTTTCTATATCAATGCTCTCAATTAAGGGTTGACAAATAATATTTTTATGTTTAATTGGTAAAGTATCAAAAATTGAAAGCCTATAATCTGCCGTTTTCTGGTTTTCTACAGTACAACCTACCGTTACATTTTCATAGCCATCGCCCCAGTCATTTGGTACACAATCTAAAAACCTCTCAATTCGCTTTGTAAGAAAAATAAAATTCAAATCAGATCTTTCTTTTATCATCTTCCAACACTCACTTCGCCATTTATCAGCTTCTTGTATCAAAAAATCCGAAGAAAAGCATACATATACCGTTCCAGATTTAATTTTATATTGTCCCTCATTTTTACCTTTTACATATTTTTCAATAGGTGCAGTAAATTTATCTGTTTTTACGATAATGTTAGTATCAACACCACGTTTTGCATCTCCTTTGTGGATATAACAAAACTTACAACCGTCACTATATTTATGGCAACCACGCCAAGGATTCCAAATAGCCATAATGCTTAAAACCTAGATTTTACGTAATTATAAGGTATGCTAGTTCCTGCAACCACATCTTCAATTTTGTCAATAATAAGCCAATCATCCATATTGCCTTGATGGTCAAAATCCAAAATATCAATTTTTTCCACCCCGCCAAATTCTACCAAACAAAGACACTTTCTGTGCCAACGCAACTTTTGCTTTTCGGTAAGTGCTAGCTTGCTTTGATTGTCCTCTATTGTCTTAACAATCTCATCTTCATTAAGCTTTACAAGGTTTTGCACTCTTGTTACTGTGGCTTTCGCACTAATTTTTTTACTTCCCTTTTCCATAAAATATAAAGTTTCTCCACTAAAAACCCGACTATGCGGTATCTTTCTTCCGCTTGCACCTCTAATAATCATTGTTTTAGTTCCATCAATAATTTTATTAAGCACTTTATCTTTATTGTCACAATAAACCAAATGCACCATAAATGATTTTCCTCCTTTTAATCCTTTATAATGCAAGTTATAAAGCTTGCACTAAATTGTTCTAAATTTAACATTGTTTTTTATAAAATTTTATAAATCCCTTATTTAATAATTTTAACATTGTTTTATAAGTTTGTAAATATTTTTTAAATTATTTTTGTACTGCGTGACATAAAATAATGACTTTGCCCTATAATTTATAGAATAGCGATTTCACCTTATTTTATCTACCTATTGTTGATGTATAGCCTTGCTTTTATAATAACTTTGTTTTTGTATTGTTATTTATAATATATAAATTTTATTTTTGCACATAATAAAAACAGTTGACATACTATGCGATGTATAGTATTATGCAATAAGAGGTACTTATGGACATACAATTGAAAAAAGGAATGTTGGAAATATGTGTATTGGCGGAACTGCAAAAGCAGGATAGTTATGGCTACCAAATTATTAAGGATTTATCAAATTTAATTGAAATTTCCGAATCTACCTTATATCCTATTCTAAAAAGATTAGAACAAAAGAATAGCCTTACTACCTTTACATTAGAATACGAGGGCAGGTTAAGAAAATACTACAGAATAACAGAATACGGCAAATCACGAATCAACGAATTTTGCGATGAATGGAGTGCAGTAACTAACATTATAAATTTTATAAAAGGTGCAAAACAATGAAAAAATTAGAATTTTTAAATTTTTTAAGAAAAAACCTACGCCATTTCGGTTCTAATAACGTTAATGACGCTATCTCCTATTATGATGAAATAATAAATGAAAAAATGAGAGACGGCTTAAATGAATATGACGCAGTGGCATCCTTAGGCGAACCTAACAAGTTAGTAGCCGACACCGCTTCAGAGATGGTAGAAAACAATAAAGTAAAGAATCCTTCTCGTGGCGCATTGTATATTTTAGGTATATTATTTATGTCGCCTGTGCTTTTCCCATTAGCAATGGTTGTATTAACCTTATACATTGTTATATTCACTGTCTGGATATCATTAATAATAGCCTTCGGCGCCACTTCTATTGGATTAGTTATTGGTGGCCTAGGCGCATTAGTAGATTGGAATGGCGGTGCTAGTCTTATTATTCTCGGCTGTTGTCTAATTGGAGCGGTTATACTATTTGTTCTATTCTGGGTAACTGTAAAGTACGGCAAAGATTTTATTAATCTAATAACAATAAAGCTTGTAAGAAAAATCAAAAATATAAATCAAAGAGGTACAAAATGAAAAAAGTTATTATAATTGTATTAGTTGTAATATTAGTACTAGGAGTAATCCTTGTTGGCACAGGACTTATTATAACAAAAGGTGACTTTAGCCTTATATTCAAAAGCGATGTAAGAACCGAAGCAAATGTTGATGAAACTCAAGAAGTAAATGCAATAACAATGGATTTAACATCTGCCGATAATATAGAATTCTATGCTTCCGAAGACACCAATTTACATATAAACTATTGGGATAGCAAAAAGAATCCGATTACTTATACTTATAGCAACGGAAACGCAACACTCAAACAGGCAAACAATTTTTTGTCTTGGTGTAATTGGGACTTAAATGATAACAAAATGATCAAAGTATATGTACCCGCAAGTGTAAACAATACGGTGTCTATTGACCTTTCAGCAGGTTCATTTACAAATAAAGATTGCGTATTAAATGTTAATACACTTAAGATAGATCTTAGTAGCGGTGAACTAGATGTTAATGACATAACAGCAAAAACAGTAAATTTAAACGCTTCCAGTGGAAAAATAAATATGGACAATATAAACACTGAAGAGTTTGGCATTGATATTTCTAGCGGAAAATTCACCTTGTCTAATTCTATAATAAGTGGAACATTAAGATTAGACTTGTCCAGTGGCAATGTAAATCTTAATAATGTCACCACAAATAGACTACAGTCAAATCTTAGTAGCGGAAATGTTATCGCAAAAGGATTAATTTCAAAAACTGTACATACTGATACTTCAAGCGGAAATGTAGAACTTCATATAATAGGCAATCCGTCAGATTATAGTATAAAAATTGATGTTTCTGTCGGTACTACCGTTATCGAAGGCGAAGGCGTTTCAATCAAAAATACATCGCATATTGAATGGGGAACAGGAACAAATAAGATAGACTGTGAAAGTTCTAGCGGAGATATAAAAATATATTTTGAATAATTATTATATCTTTCTATAGTCAGAAAATAATCATATAATTAAAAAAACCCGAAATTTTTTCGGGTTTTTTTAATTATCATTTAGCTTTAAATTATATTCTAATTCAAAGTACTCCTTAGGAATTATATCCATTAAATACTTATATCGTATTTCATAATCTGACCAAATATTTGTGGTTATAAAAATTACACAAAAAATAAATGCTTTAATCATCATTGTAAATTGCAAAACTAAAATAATATTAATAAAAACCACTATACCCGTAAGTATAATTCCATTAATAATGCTATATATTATTCTATTTATTTTGTTTATACCCAAATTGTCACTAATTGTTAAAGTTTTTCTAATTTCTAGTGCAATAAACCCGATTCCAAAAACAACCAAATATATATTTGATACTAATAAGGCTACCTCAAAAGTATTAAATATGTTCAACACGAATACACAATAAAAATAAACAATTATCACATATTTTATAAATTGTTTGTATTTGACACTATTTTGTACTGCTTCCATATATTTATTTGTTTCTACTTTATATGGCCTAAAACTTTGACCGCTTACAAATATCTTTATTATTATTATTATAGAAAACAAAAGCCCTAATAAATTCGGTATTAGCAAAAATAAAGTTTTGTAATAATAAGAAATTGCCGCACTTGTTAGCATCATAAATAAACCTATTAAATAAATAATCTTATAGATATTTTTCAAATCATTACAATTTTCCATTTTATAAATATGCACAATATTATTAAAGGTAAGAATAATACCCAAAATTGTCCAAATAGTATTCTCATTTGATTCATTAATTAAATTTTCAATTATGATTCTTTTATCAATAATGCACCATAAAGTTAGTGCACAAAAAAGTATGTAAGTAATAACAACCGAAATCCTAAACATCGGTGGTTTAATTTTCATATATTTCATTATTTTTTCCCTTAATCATTTGTTATTTATAAACTTTTATAAATCCCTTATTCGCTTATTTTAGCATTTTATAAACATTTTGTAAAGATTTTTATAATCATACATTGATTTTTATTTCTTCATTATCATCAAATATTTTCAATATATCATTTAATTCTTCTTTTTCAATTATTCTTATAATTACTAGATTTTTTATTGCTCTTGAACATGCTACATAAAAAAGCTTTTTTGTTGCTAAATATTGTTTTGAATCTTCTACATTCATAATTAAACTATTAAAATCATATTCATTAGTCCAAAAATATTCATCTGCTACCACAAGTACATTTTCCTTTCCAGTACCTTTGGTTTTATGCATTGTCATATAATCCGTATTTTCATTCAAATAGTTACAGAATATTAATAATTCTTTAAACTTGATTTCATTAGAAAGTAACCGTATGTAAAAATTTTTTCTCAATAATTTACTCTTTAATTCTTTGAATAAATCGTCATCTATTTCTATACCCGCATCGGTCATTTTTTTTAATGTATTTTTATCATCATAAAAATCTTTTTCGAATGTTGAAAATTCTAAATCATCTTTTAGATCTTTTAAAAAATCCTTTGCTGTATTTAAATAATTCTTTCGTGCATCACTTTCATTTATTAATTTATATTTAATGGCTATATCTGTGACTTTGCAGATACTTTCATCACTTTCACATAATTTATTTAAAATGTCACATAACTCTTTTTTCTTAGAAAATGTTTCTATATGATAACAATATTTTTTTAATTGCTCAACAACAGCAGTATGATTTGAGCTAATCAACTTATCATAATTTCTATAATTATTACACAGTTCTGCAATTTCAAGCCACATCAAATTAGTACAATCTTTCTCCAACTGATCTTTTAAATCTTGTCCGTATCTTTCATGAAAAATGCTAAATAAATTGTTAAAACCAAGCTTTTTAGCTACAGCTGAATTAGATAATAATAGTTTGGTAAATTTCGTTTTTTCGTTTTCATTTTTTGTTGTAACCTGATTAATCATAAAATCTAACTTATTAAAATATTCTTCTTTTTCATTTTTATCACTTTTGATAACTGGTTTTTTATCAACAATTGAATAGTATAATTTAACACTTCCGTGTCTATCGCTTTCTTTTTCGTTTTGCTTCAAAACTACTTCTTGATCAATGCCTACCTTATCAGACCTAATCTTTTTGATTAAATCCACAACTTCATATGAACATCTATAATTAGCTGGTTTTTCAATTAATACTAATTTTCTATTATCCGTATATTCTTTTACACTGCCTATACCATCTTTATAAATTGCCTGCATTTCATCTCCAAACAAACCAACAGTTGTATTAATAAAAGCAATTTTATCCAAGAATACTTTAAGCACATCGTAATTTGTATCTTGAAATTCATCAATAAAAATAATGTCGAATTTATCGTTTATTATTTTTACTAATAGCCGATATTTCTTAATCATTTCTATTGCTATTTCTAATAACCCGTCGTGTCCAAAAGAAAATTCTTTAAAATTATTAAAAACGGTTTCATTATATCTAATTTTTTTATAATCGCAATTTTCATTTATTGTTTTTTTAATAAACATATTATATTTATTAATTTTAGAATTAAGATCAACATTAAATTTTTCTGGTTCCTTATCATAATCTTTTTTTCCGACACATTTTTGCATACTTATTTTTTGATAATTTTTTGCTCTTGTACGACATTTTTCATATAGCTTTTTAAACTTATTATATTCATTTTTATTAAATTCTTTTAACTCTGTTTCATCAATAGATATTTCATTCCTAACAAATTGATCTAATTCAAAAAGAATACCATAACATTCTTTAATATTTATTTTAAAATTTGATATTAAATTATATAAAAAAGAATGTATTGTCGAAATATAAAATTTGTTTTCAGTTCTAGATTTGATTTCATCTACAGCTATATTGGTATGAGTAATGCAGGCCACTTTTTTATTCGGAAACTCCTTGTAGATCAACTGCAACATTTCTTTTAGTGTTTCCGTTTTTCCACTGCCAGCTCCACCTTGAAGAACGAAACTTTTATTGTTGTTAATACAATTATAAATTTGATTATTTATTTCGCTAGCCATTCTAATCCCTCCTTTATATATGAAGGTACTTCCCATCTAATTTTCGCTACTCCAGAGTTATCTTCTTCTGTTAAAGCAAGATAATATATGCTAGCTGCAAAATCTGCTTTCTTATCACAATCAAATATTCCTCCTATTAAATTTCCATTTGTACCTTCTGGTTTCCCATAGATTAATTCATACTGAAAATTGTGCGCGATTTCGTCTTTTGCATTATTTAGTTTATCTTTGCATTTCAAACCTAATATTTTTTCTTTATAATCAATTATAGTGTCTATATTATTTATTATAAAGTCATCTTCAAAACTTCTGGACTGATAGTCATTTGTTTCTTTTTGATATCTAACATTAATTTGTTCACATATCGCTTCCAAATCTTGAGTCGTTAATTTGTTATACACTTCTTTGTCTTTTTCGTCATATTTATAAAAATATTTTATGGTTTCATTACTTGTATTGACGCCATCAGATACCTTTACCTTTTTTCTGTCTGAATCCACACTATCTAAATCGGTTAATATTAGAGTTTTTACTCCAAATAAATTTAAAAAATTCTTAAATGCCTTTGCATTCGCACCAACTTCCATTATAGTGATATTTTGAGATAGCAATAATTCATTTTCTCTATTTAGAATATCTTGGCTTTCTTCTTTACCATCCTTTTTTGCTCTTTCTTTTTCATTTTCAATGATTTTCAATATTGCATCATCATGATATTTCATAAATAGCCTAATAAGAATTTGTTCACTTATTCCTTCAATAAAAATTACTTTTGTAGCAAAGAACAATTCGGAAGATTGAATCGACAAATATTTTTGTAAGAATTCAAACAACTCCTTTTCGCCCTTTTTCTCGTACTCATTTAACATCTCATTATAAAAATTTTTAATTATTATATTAAATTCCCCTTCTTCTGATTTCTCTTCTTTAAAATATTTAATATGTTTAAAATCACTTTGAGATAAAATATATGCTGAATGCGTTGTTATTAGTGTTTGCAAATGCGGAACATCTTCAAGAATTTTTTCAATTTCTCGCGCAAAAACATATTGCATTTGTGGGTGAGTATGTGCTTCTGGCTCCTCAATACATAATATATTTATATCATTTCCTTTTTTATTAAAATCTTCCTTTTTTATTTCAATTGTAAGAAGAAGATATAAAATATTCATAAATCCTAATCCGTTTAAATATTCAGGTAAACTTTCGTTTTGATTATTTCCGTAGGTTACTTTTGAAGAATGTGTTAATAATTCATTGGATTCCAAATTAGATTCAACTTTCATATTATCTAAGTCTAAAAAAGTTTTTGCATTCAATAAAAAAGGCTTAAAAAAAGCTTCGTAATTAATGCTAAGTTTATTATCAAGTTCTCTTATTTGCTTATTTAAATTGGCTATATCTTTATTTGCTAATTCGTTTTTTGAATTAAAATATTTTGTTGTTAAATGTGATAAAATATGTTTACTATCCGAAACTTCTTCCGAACTTGCTACATTTCTTTTTGCATGAATTAACTGAAAATTTATTAATTTTCTAACAAATACCATATCTTTTTCTATAAGTTTATATCTTTGATCATTATTAAAATCTGATTGCTGATTAAACACATAAACATTGTATTTAAGTAATCCAGATAGATTTTTAATAATAAAGTTTGATTTTTCGCCAATATCATCATATAAATTTAATTTTTCTAACAAAGCCTTCTTATCAATTAAACATTCAAAAGCAAGCTTAACAACCATTTTATCGCTATTTAGATCTATAATGAATTCTGACAAATTATCTAATCGGTCTCCTTCTCCATATTCTATTTCCATGCATAAACGAATTGCGAGATTACATTCATTTGTACTTTCATTAAATTCTAATATATTTTTTCTAAGACTAATTGAAAAATCATCATAATTTATTTTTGTTGATTTATTATTATAAAACTTGTCAAATAATATTAAAAATGATGTTTTGCCCGAATTGTTTTTCCCTATTAATAGTGATAACTTTTCATCAACATCTAATTCAGTATCTAAAAGCGCTCTAAAGTTTTTTATAGATATTTTTGTAATTCTCATGATTTACTCCTTAAGATTTTTACATCTTTATAAATTTTATTACAATATATATGCTATATAATGTAAAACAAGCAACAAAATTATAGTATTTTAGTGCAGTTTTGCAAGAAACAAACTAATATAATAAAATTTATTTTTTACGGAAAAATATTAAATAGAGTTATTGAATTTTTGAATATTTAGAAATGTCAAAATAGACATTATTTAGCTATTGTACATCATAATTTTTTTCCATAATCATTTGTTTTTTTATATTATAAATCCCTTATCAAATTATTATAGCATAGCTATAATATTATTGCAAATTTATTTTATTTAGGGCATCTACCCATATGTTGGTTTGTCAATGATGTTGGACAAATTGGATAAAAATATATTGGGGGCAATCGTTCCAATTTCCCCAAACCCCCTTTCCTCATGAATTTACATTTGTTTGTTGTAGGTATTGATAAGGACTCATATATTGAAGTGGACGAATAGAACGGTGGTTGCTTTTCTTA
>Ga0172378_10000444_pt1 | contig 36033 bp, 22 predicted proteins | sample GrowelOW332metaG_FD_119755 | JGI IMG/M metagenome (GOLD analysis project Ga0172378, IMG submission 119755) | Groundwater microbial communities from an aquifer near a municipal landfill in Southern Ontario, Canada - Pumphouse #3_1 metaG | ecosystem: Environmental > Aquatic > Deep subsurface >...
ATTTCACCTAAGAAGTCGTTCATAATGCTGTCAATCGCAGAAGCTGTTGGACCTGGATAATAAGGGTCTTTGTTCATTTCTGCAGTAAAAGCGAACATTTCATCTGTCCATTCTTTGTTGCGTGTTGCCATGTCGCTTATGTACCATTCTTTAAGAGCGTACTCTATAAATTTTCCTGCAGCAACCTGTTTTTTAGAACCATTGCCAATTCCATAGCCGTCTGTTTCAAAAATAGCTGGAGCCGCTTTTACACTAGGACCGTGTGGAAGTGGAACAAAACCAATTTCATCATCTGTCTGAGCCATTACCTGAGTCTGGAAGCCTTCGCGTTCCATGTACATTGCTACTGTTCTGTTCTGAAGTCCAGTTTGAGCAATGCTAGAATCCTGCTGATACCAGCCGTCTTTTTTTGCCTGCTCAAGGAATGAAAGTGCCTCAAGAAGTTTAGGATCGCTAAAGTTAAGCTTTAAATTTCCTTTTGCATCTTTTGTTGTGAATTCAGATCCGTTCATATAGACAAACGCCTGTGTGTTCCAGTTGCCAAATCCCCAGCGGTCAATTGTTCCAGTTCCGCCAGTGTCTTTTGTAAGCTTTCTTGCAAGAGCAGCAAAGTGCTCCCAGTCCCATTTGCCTGCTTTGTAAAGTGCCAATGGCTGCTCGCTTTCTTTAATGCCTTCCTCTTCCATTAAGCTCTTGTTATAAATAACCTGCCAGAAATGGTTTGAAGTGATATGGGACGCAGCGTAATAATGTCCGTCATATTTAAATACTTTGTCTTCTGCAACAGTGTTTGGAATTTTCTTTCCATCAAAACCTGTCAAGTTAGGAATATCTACATATTTTTCAACTGGCTGTAAGAAGCCTTTTACATAGAATCTTGGGAAGTCCTGATCACGGCAGAATACAACATCAATTGGATCTCCAGCTGCCATGTGTGACAAAACCTTAGAAGGCACTTCGACCCAGTCGCCCATGATAAATGTTACTTTACCACCAGTCTCTGCTTTGTACTTATCAGCGGCCCTAACCATTACATCGTTTTTGTGGTCGCGTGGATTAACTGCAGGACGGAATACTGTAATATCCCAATCACCTGCAAACGCCAGTGAAGAAAATGCAATAAGCATTCCTGTCAAACAAGCTACCAGTTTTTTCATTATTTCCTCCTAAAAAAACTTTACTATACTAACTATATATTAACCTACCAAGCCGGTTCTTGTAATGCTCTCTGTGAAATATTTCTGAGAGAATATATACAAAACAAGCATAGGTAAAATTACAACGAAACACGCAGCTTCAAGAATGCTGTTCTGACTCAATGCCAAATCAGCGGCGCTCATATTTTGGCTCAAAAGCTGCAGCCTGCTCTGAAGCAAAGTTACATTTACAGAAAGCGGGTACTCGTCTGTAAAGAACATGACAGAAAGATAATAGTCGTTCCAGTGCCACACTATTGAGAACAACGTAATTACAACAATGATACTTCCAACATTAGGAAGCATTATCTTAATGAATGTTTCAAATGGTCCGCATCCGTCAACAAATGCCGCCTCTTCAAGTTCATTAGGCATTCCTTTAAAGAACTGCTTAGCCATAAAAATGTACAAGCCGCTTCTTAATCCAACGCCTGTCAAGCTCATTATGTAAAACGGCCACGGTGAATTCAATAAGTTTATAGAAACAAGCTCGCCATGGTTGAATATTCGCAAGAGCTGCCCTATTCCAAAGAAGTCAAAGAACCTAAACTTAACATATAATGGAATTATAATTGTTGATGTAGGCACAATGATTGTAAAAAGAACGCAGCTGAACAAAAAGTCACGGCCCTTGAACTTAAAGCGCGCAAATCCGTATGCAACCATTAAACAAATAAACACCTGTATGATTACAGAAGGAATTAGAACTTCCAAGCTTTTAATTATAGAAGTTTTAAAATCCAACACTTGGTCGGCCAAGACAAAGTTCTGCAAAGTCCATGTTTTTGGAATCCAAATTACAGTTGGGTCAAGGCGGTCAATTGGATCACGGAAAGCGTTTGAAACAAGAAACAAAACTGGGTAAAGCAAAACATACGCCATTCCTAAAAGAAACAAGAAACGTAAAACGGAAGAAATTACTTTGAGTGATTTTTCAGCAATTCTTTTTTGTGTTAATTCTTTCATTCTGCGCTCCTTAGTTCAAAGCCTTGTTGCTTGCTCTAGTTAAGAATACATTTATAAGCATAATAATCACCATGACAATTGCAAAGTAAATTATAGAAATTGTTGTGCTGTATTCATATCTTCCTTGTGAAACATAATCGACTATCATGCGCATTATTTTATTTGAGTAGTCAGTGAAGTAGTCAATTATGGAATAAAGTATTGTCATTATAAGCGTTGGTGAAATCATAACAAATGTAATCTTCCAGAAAATTTCCCATCCAGTTGCACCTTCAATTTTTGCAGCTTCGTACATGCTGTCAGGAATTGAATGAAGAGCAGAAAGCAAAAGCAAAATCTGAACACCGCTTCTCCAAGTCAAGTCAAATATTGCGCCAACTGTGTCTGTAAGAACTTTAACAATTTGAGACGGAAATCCTGAGCGAACAAGCATCTGGCTTAGAACGCCTGTTTGGAAAAGTGTTGAAGCCTGCCCTGTTCCGCTTGTCATGACATTCTCCTGAAGTATTGTAATAACAACACCGCTTGAAATAATTACAGGCAAGAAGAATATTGAGCGCATTAAAGTTCTGCCTTTAAAGTCGCCATGAAGAATTAGCGCTATGAACAAGCTAAAGAACACAATGATTGGAACTTGGTAAACTATGTTCAAAATTGATTCAACTATGTTTCTAGAGAAGTCCGGGTCAACTGTGAACGCTTGCAAATAGTTTTCAAATCCTACCCAAGAAAAATTCAAGCCTGACTGTGTGATAGTTATTTTTGTAAACGTATAGTAAATTGCGTTAACAAGTGGTATTGCAAAGAAGCATATAAATCCAACAATCCACGGTGCTATGAAGACGTAGCCCCATCTGCCTTTTCTTTTTTCTAGCGTATCTGGAATTTTAACACTCTTTGTTTTATTTTTTTTATCTTTCATTTTGAGCTTCCTTTTGTAACAGAGTATGTTTGTGTTTTGTAGTCAACAGAAACAGTTACGCCGTTAGAGTAAACTGTTGTCCTTTTGTCTCCGTCTACTGTATAAGATTTTATTGATGCACCTTTTATTTTGCTATTAACTTTTGTAACTTCATTATACAAATCTGCAGCTTCTTCAATCCAGTCGTTTCTGTACACGTTTATGTACCACTGCATTCTGCTGTCGCGTGCGTCATTTTCTTTGTCTGCAATCCACAAGTAAGAAATGTCACTTCCAGTTTCTATAAGTTTAAGTTTGTAGTCTTCAATAGAAGTGTTTCTGTTTGCAGGAAGATTGCTAAACGGTATGTATCCACGCACAACCATCTGGTAGAAAGGTACAGAATAGTTTTCTATGTCGTACATGCTGCTTTTTGTTGGAACATCTGTTATGTAAGTTGTGTAAGGCAACGCATATTCAAAAGGCCTGCTAAGCATTATGTTCCTTGTTGATGATGACTCTTCAAGAAGTCCTCTTAATATTTCAGCAGCCTGTGTTCTTGAAGTGCCCTTCTTTCCAAAGTCGGAGCCAACAACAGTAGCAACGCTGTCTGGAGCAATACCAATGTCTGGATATTTTTTATCAAGAGCCTTCATAAATTTTTTGTAGCATTCAGCAACATTCGTAGCTCTCATAATGTAGTAAGGATAGTCGTCGCTAGTCTTTTCATCTGTGTATGTTGACATTCTATAGTCTGGAACTTTAACAGGTGAACGGTTTACAGCATGGTTTACTGTAAGCTCCTTCATGTGGTCCAAGTCAGTGTCGTACAAATTTACAAAGTCAGCTCCTGCATAGAAAGGAATGCCCTGCTCGTTAAGCCACTCTATAAATTTCTTTAGTTCCCTGTCTCCGCCTAAAGAATTTGAAGCGTTAGGTGTAGAAGGATATTTTCCTAAAATGCCGCCTTTTATCCAGCCGTCGTATTTTACTACGAAGTTGTCAACTCCCTTTTCCTGAAGAACTTCAATTGTTTCTTTTGCTTTTTCAAAAGTGGTGAATTTTACATCGACATTCATTGGGATGCCAGCAATAGGCTTTTTCTTTATGCTTGTTCCAATAAAGTTTATAACCATTGCCGGCTCGTCTTTATTTTTTTCTGTAGTCATCTTTCCATTTTTCTGAAGATAATTTCTGTATTCGTTCGCCATGCCTGCAACATTGTTTTCTTCTTCATTAAGGAAGAGGTACCTTACAGAGAATGTTTCTTGCATATTTATAAACTCTGTTTTTTCAAACACTTTTATATCGCGAGGAGTACCTGTTCTTTCACGGAATGTAAAAGAGTCAAAGTCGCGTAGAATACAACTTGCGCTTGCGGCATTGTAGTTTGTTACTTGTCCTGAAGTTTCTGCGTTTATAACTCCACGCGCTGTTGAATCTTCTATAATTCCTATGTAGCCTGCCCCTTCTCGGCTCATTCCAAATACAGGCAATGCTACTTCTTCTTCCACTGTTGTTTTTCTTACAGGAATAACAGACTTGTCACGGCCGTAAACATACTGTTTATAAACAGCCTCGCTTTTGTTGTTGTTGAAATTTATTATAGCGCCGCTGCCGTCTGGAACAAAAAGAAAGCCATTTTCTGACGACTCTGTAGCCCCAAAATAAGGAGCCACTTCAAAGTCAAGAAGTTTAAGTTCACTAGTTGACTCTTCGTCTTCTGTAATTTCTGAAATTGGAACGCTTATTAAAAGACTGTCGCCGTCAATTGTAATATCAACTGGAATATAAATTCCTTCGCGCTTAAAGTTATGATTAAGCCTTATTCCATTTTGAATTTTCTTTGTTTTTAAGCCTTTTCTTTTTACCACGTTGACATAGCTGTTTGCAGGCCTAAAGCTTCCGTTCTTGTCCTTAGCACGTATGCTCAATATTGAAGGAAGAGCGTTCTTTGTAAAGCCGCTTGCCTTTTCATCGTTTTCCCAGTCAATAGGTGACGAATACCAAACATAACCCGACTTCACAACACGAACTGCGAAAGCCGCATTTTCCTTGTTGTAATAAAGCTCAAGGTCTTTGTTTTTTGCCTGACGAATATAGCCAATGTCCTTAAGCTTTTCCTCTGTGTAATGAGAAGAAACCGGAGATACTGCAAACAAACAAGCTCCTAAAAGAGAAGCAGCAAGCGCAAGTAATATTTTTTTTAGATTCATTTTCATTTTCATCTTCTCCCTTAGAATCTCATAAGAATTTCTTGGAATACAGTTTCCAAGAACGACCACATCTGTGTAAAGAGCGACACGAACAAAAGTATTACAAGCACAACAAGCACAATGCCAAGAAGCGTTAGCAAAATTGAGCCAACTGTTTTTTTCATTGTGTACTGATGCACAGCTTTTACAGCAAGCACCATTTGTAAAATCAAGTACAATTTCTGAACTACTTGCACAAGGCCTAGGAAGAAAGCTTCGCCCTGATAAAGCACGTTGCTAAGTAAAATAATTATTGGAATTAAAATTACATAGAACAACAAAGCGTATGCGCTAAAAATCCACACTTCCTTAAAAGTGCCTTTGCCATCAAACAAAGTACAAACGCCCCAGTTGCACACGCACCACAAAAGGAATATTCCAAAAGTGGAGCCAAGAATAACAAAGATGTTCATTTCATCAAGCCTGTTTCCATTGAATGAAAAACCTGTGTACTGATACTCAAGTATTTGCATTATAAACCAGACTACTAGAATTATATTTGCGTAAAGAAGAGAGCCGTTCTTTTCATGCTTTAGCTCTTCCCAACCTTTAAATGGATGAGCCATAATGTAGAAAGGAAATCTATTCTTTGAAATATACTCAGCATGGTCAACAGGCTTTGGCTGAATGTGCCTGGCTTTTCTATAAATGAATTTAATTAACGGAATAAGCAGAAGTGCAATTATTATTGCCATTACCCAGCCGAAGTTTTTTCTTAATACTTCTGTGCGGTATTCATGGAACGCTTCGCTGTAGAGCTTGTTGTTTTCTCCAAGCTTAAAATAGTGCATTGCCGACTTGTAGTCTTTTGCGCGCTCATAAGAAAGCCCTATGCCCTTTAAGACCATCCAGTTTGTGCTGTCTGCCTTTAGCGCATTGAACCATGGAACTAACGCTTCTTCGTAATATCCTTCATCATGAAGAATAAGCGCCTCATGAAGAGACTTGCCGTAATCTGTAGCCTGAAATTTTGTAAGGCTGCCCTTTACAGAATCAAGCACAAAAATATTGCCCTTAACGCTTACAAGGTCGCATGGACTTGTAAAAGAGCCTACTTGGTTTGTGTTGCCTCCAAAAATTGTAAGAAGGTAGCTGTCCTTGTCGTACTGGAAAATTCTTCCACGCCCAAAGTCAAGCACGTTTATGAATCCGTCTTCATCAACGTCAACTGCGACTAATGAAGAACGCTCAACTACGTTTGACCAAGTAGTATCAATGTCGCCAAAGAACTGTGTGTTAGGCTTTTTTCCATAATATAAAATATTTTGTGAAAGAGGATTTAATTTTCTTACCTGGCCTTTAGTTTCCTGCTCGCCAAAATTAGAAACTGTGTAGATGAAGTTCTTGCTGTCAATTGCAAAGTTTTCGTATTCAATTGGAACATAGCGGTACATTCTTTCACGCTGTGCCTTTGTTGTAAAATGCCGCCAGAACCTGTCGCTCAAAAGCTGCGAGTTTACATTTACTTTGTTTGAGCCAAAGAATCCTAGAAAGTCGCCGTTCTCATCAAAAGTATATGCGCCTTCGTAAGAGCCAAATGAAAGCACATACAGGATATTGTTTGAGTCTATAAGACATTTTATTGGCTGGAACTCAGTCTTCTCGTCAATTATTTCTGAAATAGGCTTTATGATTTTTCTAATTAAAGTGCCGTCTGAATTGCATACAAAAACCGCATGCGCAACTTTGTCAGCAATGTAGAGCCGCCCGTGCTTGTCAAAACAAATGCCCTGTGGGTCTTTTAGCTCAACGCCGCTTTCAAAAGACTTGCCGCTGCCAGCTTCTATTGTGTTAACAAGCTTCATTTCTGAATTTACAATTACAACTCTTTTGTTGCCAGCGTCCAGTATTGCGATGTTGCCATTTAAATCCTTGCACAAATCAGAAGGAGACTTTAATGCTCCTATGCCCAAGTCAAATCCGTTCACAACACCGTTTGGTTCGTATGCAGGAGTCGCTGGAACTGCGTCGCCCCATGTTCCGTAAGAGTATGAAAGGTATGGAACAGGAGCCTCTTTTGGAGAAATCGCATTTACATTCGCAATAAATGCAACCGCAACAAAAAGACATGCTGTAATATTTTTTATCATTCTGTTTTTCATTGCATTACTCCTTAATACCAGATGTTGTCATAGTTTCTATAACTTGTTTCTGAGTGCACTGGAAGAAGACAATTGGTGGAATCATCAAGACAAGCATAACTGCGGAAGCAGCGCCTGTTCGCGCAATACCGCCCGCCTGAACCTGTGATGTTATAGAAGGAAGAACCTTCATACTTTCATTGTAAAGGTAAAGGTTGCCGTTTTGATTCCAAATGTTCTGGAAAGCAAAGATTGCAACTGTAAGCCAAGCTGGTTTTACAGAAGGCATAACAACGCTCCACCAAATTTTAAATTCACCAGCACCGTCAATTCTAGCGGCCTCTAGCAATGAAACTGGTATTTGCCCCATGAACTGCTGCATAAGGAAAACGCCCATTGTTGACTGAACAACAGGAAGTATTAAAGACCAGTAAGTGTTTATAAGATGAAGCTTTGCGCTAATAATGTACTGAGGAATATACAAAACCTGAGTTGTGAACAACAGCGCCAAGACTATAATTTGAGAAATAATATTTTTTCCAGGAAAGTTATGCTTTGCCAAAGGGTATGCCGCAAGGCTTGCAACAACGACATGTCCAACAGTCGCAACAACAGTAACAAGAACAGAGTTGAAGAGGTACCTGCTAAAAGGAACCCACATGTTCTCAAGAATCTGCATGAGCTGTGTAAAGTTGTCAAATGTTGGGTGAGCCACATACAAACGCGGAGGGAACAAGAATATTTCGTTCATAGGCTTGAATGCGGAAATAATGACATACCAAATTGGAAGAATCATAAATATTCCAAGTATTGCAAGGAACAGCCCTAAGAGAAAGTCAACGCCCCTTGAGCGGTTTGCTTTTTTTGCGCCACGGTATCTTAAATGGCGCAACTTTGTTTTAAATTGTTCTTTAGTCATTTATGTTCCTCTTTAGAAGTTTAGTAATAAGTGAATTTGTAAACACCATTATTAAGAAAAGCACAACAGAAAGCGTGCAAGCATAGCCCATTTCAAAACGAACTGTTCCGTAGTCAATTATGTACGTGCCTATTGTGTCTCCTGCGTAGCCTCTTGTAGGGAAGCCGCCTACCTGCTTAATTACTTCGCTTACACCAAAAGAGCTGCTTATCTGCATGACAGCGCCGAACAAAAGCTGTGGTGTCATTGAAGGAATTGTAATGTACCAAAGCTCCTGCCATCTGTTTCTAATTCCGTCAATTCTGCCCGCTTCGTACAAAGAGTTGTCTATGCCCTGGAAGCCTGCAATAAATGAAAGGAAGCCGGCTCCAAAACTAAGCCAAATCTGAACTGTAAGAAGAACTCCAAGAACGTAGCTGCTGTTTCCTATCCAGTCTATTGGCTCTTTAATCATACCGAACTTCATAAGCCAGCTGTTCAAAAATCCGTAGTAGTCGCCAGAGAAAATAATTGTCCATACGTAGAAAATGTTTCCCGCCAAAGAAGGAGCGTAGAAAATCAAAGTCCATATTGAACGAACTCCAGGTGTATATTCGTTAATCATCCATGCAAGCAAAAATGAAAGAACATAGCTAACAGGCCCTGTTACAAATGCAAAAACAAGTGTGTTCTTAAAAACCTGAAGGAATATTTCATCATCAAGAAGAAGACGAACATAATTGTTAAATCCTACAAACGTTGGTTTTTCAAGCATGTTGAAACTTGTAAAACTTAACCCAATTGAAGCTAGAATTGGAACAATTGTAAAAACAGTGAATAGAATAAGCCAAGGGGCAAGCATTAGGTAGCTTGATCGTGTTTCCCAATGAGCCTTGTGCTTTTTTTTATTAAGAACTGTCTCTGTTAATTTAGATGTGTTTGTGCTAGTCATTTATATTTAGCTCCTTTCTCTTGCGGAGTATTTCCTCATTTATCATTTCACAATATTTGTTTAAAGTTGCGCGTGCATTGTTGTTGTTATAGTAAACTTTTGTAAACGCAATATCGACCATACGGATTGTGTAATATCCACCTGGAACTTCTGGTATTTCCTTTACATTGTCCCACTGGGAATTCAACAAAGCCTGCTCTTTTTTAGACCAGCCCATTCTGCTGAACGTCTCTGTGTTCGCTGTGTTCAAACGGGAGGCAACGCCCATAAGAGTTTCAAGCTGAGTCGCATATTTTAATTGCACATCTGCGCTTGTCCACCACTTTAGGAATTCCCAGCCGTCTTCTGGATTTTTTATTTTGTTGAACATTACAATAGCGCTTCCTGAGGCGCTTTCTGTTCTATCTATTGTGCCGTACGCTTTTCTAATTCCAGGGATTGGCTTCATTGCCCACATGTTTCTAATTTCAGGGGCAGCCGCTGTTAGCATATTGTACTGTCCATAAGAAATAATTCCCAATGGCATTTCACCAGAGCGGAACCTTGTGTAGAAGTCGTATTTTAAAGTGAAGCCGTATGCGCTGTAAAAGTCTGTCCACTGCTTAAAAGCGGCGTATGCTTCTGGCTCCATAAGGCCTGTTTCTTTGTCATTGTTTTTGTAGAAGTTTCCACCGTGCTGAGCTAGCAATGTCGGGAACAAGTTGCGCGCGCCCATGCCAGCGTCAATTAGGTCAATGCTGTCTGTTGACTGGTACGGCAAGCCTACTTCCATATTGTTTCTTTGAAGCGTAGGAATAATCTTGTACAAGTCGTCCCACGTTTCTGGCGGCTCGATACCAAGCTCTTCAAAAATATCTGTGCGGTAGAACATCATATGGAAATCCTGCGTTAAAGGAAGAGCATAAGTTCCGCCTTTGAACTGATAAGGAATCATTGCGTTGTCCCTAAAGCGATTTGTAACTTCATCAAAATCAGAGAAAGTGCTCAAGTCATACAATGCGTTTCTGCACGCAAGGTTTACAGGCTGTCCGCGGGAAGTGTTGATTGCAATATCCGGACCGCGCCCTGCCATTGTCGCTTCTATAATTGTGCCCTGAACAAGAGAAAGGTTTATTTTTACTCCAGTCTTTGGAGTGAAGTCGTTTGTAATAAGGTTTCTTAAAATCTGAGCCTGGTCGCGTCCTGCGGAAATCCAAACTGTAACTGCGTCCTTTTCCTTGCCGCCAACACTTGTGTAGTCTTCAACAAAAGAAGCAAAGAACGAGCGTATGCCCATCCAAGTTGACTGGAACCAGTTTGCCTTTGCTTTTGGAACTTTAGAATCAACGCTGGCAAATCCAAGATAGTCTACTTCAAGAGGAATTTCTTTGCGTTGCAAGATCCATGTTGCAAGGTTAGCAATGTTGTCCCTGAAGCTTGACTGTTTTGCAGGAATGTCCTCTGGCTTTTTTGCAAAAATTTCAAGCTGGTCAACTACAGTCCTTAATGTCTGAGCCTCGCTGCCCTTCTGCCCTGTAATGTCTTCAAAGCTGTTTGCCTGCTGCTCAAAGCGAATTGCAAGCTCCTGAAGTTTGTCTATAAGCCCTGGAATTTGTTTTTCAAGCTGATAGTCGCGGTACAAGTCAGGCTCGCTTCCCATTATCATTATAAAGCGGCGGCGCAACGTATTGCACTCGTAAGTAAGGTCGTCAACCGCAGTAAGAATTGGCGTAAGACGGCCCAAGACCTCTTCCATTCTTACTTTATGAACACCTTTTGTTAAGTAAATTAAGCACGGCTCCCCTGTGGATTTAATCTGCGGAACATATTGATTCCACTTTAAATCATAAGCGAATTCCACGCTTTCAAATTCTTTGCACGGCACTTTTCCATCAATATAAATTTCACGGACGGCTGCCATACCGCGCTGTGTGTTCTGCCTGGCCTTGATGAACATTTTATAAAGCCCGTCTTCTGGCACTTCAATGTCCCATTCAATCCACTGACCTGGAGACTTCCATGTAGAGTTGCCTCCAATTGTGTTAAGCCTTATTTTTGAAGGTGAGCTTGGCTCTGTTGCGGCATCAATTCTGTCGCTTGTTGGTATAAGAACAGACTCTGACTTTAACGAGGCCTTTTCTCCCTGCACTTTTACAATTTTTTTCTTAGGTGAAGAAAGGCTGCTGTAATTTTTTGAAATTTCCGCATACGACGGAAGCTCTTTTGGATTATATATTTTAATTGATTTTATGCAGACAGCTTCACGAGCCAAAGTAAGGCTTAATGTGTGGCTGCCTTTTTCTACATAGAAAGGAAGCCTCTTGTTATAGAACCCCTGTGTGTCAATAAAGTCGCGCTCTGTCCATGTTGGAACTTCCTCAGAGTCGCTGACAAGGTCATTGTTGTTCTTGTCACGCCTTATTTCATGGCTGTCTTTCCAAACACGTGAAAACCTAACTGACTGGAAATCATCATTAGGAATTTTTCCATCAACCTTAACTTCAAATTCAATATTCATCCCTTTGCACGGAAGAGGAATATAATCAAGAGACATATAATAAATGCCAGACTCTTCAATAGTAAACGGCCATGTCACAGTTCCGGACTCATCTGTCCAAGCAAGGACATTCTGTTTGCCTTTGTACTCGTCTAGCTTCTCAATTTTTGCATCTGGAGAAGTTGATATATAAGAAAGTGCGTCAATTACAACAGTCTTGTCTGGGTAAGGCGCATCCTTATATTTTTCTAGATATTCATTGATTGAACTACCCCTTGACCAGCGTATAACTTTCTTTTCCACGCCCTGCGCAAAGAGAATTCCTGTAATAAAAACCATTAAGGTTATGCTAAATGCTAATTTCTTTTTCATCTGCTAGGAAAACCTCACTTGTTTGTTCATTATATCATACACCATGCAGTCAGATTTAGCAATAAAAAAAGATTAAATTTTAGTTATAAAAAAATGTTTTAACTTTTATTTTAACCATATTTTTAAGCTAACTATTTATATTTTTTAGTACACTTCCGCAAATTTTTACTTGTTTTTTTTTATTTCAGTTGTATAATAAAATGTAATAATCAATTAGGAGGATTATTTCATGAAAAAAATTATAGCCATTCTTAGCACAGCGGCACTTTTGCTTGCAGTAACAAGCTGCGCTACAACAAAAGCGGCAGAACCTGCAAAAGACGCAGCTGCAGCTACAGAAGAAGCAGCACCAGCAGTTCAAGCAGTTGTTAAAAACCCTGCGCCAACAGCAGATGTAGTTGTTCTAGACAACTTTGAGGAAGGAAACTATTTTTCAGCAGCAACAGACACATCTACAGCAACAGGAGTTGATATTTCTTCTGACTGGGCTTCTGAAGGAACAAGCAGCCTTGCTCTTGAAGTAGGTCCAAACACAAAGGATTCAGGCAAATGGGCTATGTACCAGTGCAATGCTCCTGCAGAAGTTGACTGGTCTACATACAAATACCTTTACTTTGATGTAAAGAACGCAACATCAGCACCTGTAAAAGTATGCTTCTGCTGCATGGGCGGAGCTTGGACTTGGTACCAGAATCCAAACGAAGTTGAAGTTGGCGAAGAAGTAATCAACGTAAAGATGTCCCTTGAAGAAACAATGGCTAACGGCAAAATGCTTTACGGTTCAGAAGATTCTATGAACATGAACTCATTGATTTTCGCAGTTGACGGAGCTACAGACGGCGGATATGTTTACATTGACAATGTACGCCTTGCAAACGACTAATTATAAAGTTAAAAACCATAGAATAATTACTTAAATTAAAACCCCATTCGCTATTATGCAAATGGGGTTTCTTTTATCAAACGATTTTATGTCATTTATCTTAAGTTAAAAACTTTATTTTCTAAATTCTCATTGCTTAATTTCAAAAACAAGATATAATAAATTCAATAATCAACAGGAGGATTATTTAATGAAAAAAATTATCGGAATTCTTAGCGCAACAGCACTTGTACTTGCTGCAACAAGCTGTGCTTCAACAAAAGCTGAATCAAAACCAGCAGAAGATGCGGCTGCAACACCAGCAACAGAAGCAGTTGCATGTATTAACAACCCTGCACCAACAGGCGATGTTCTTTTGCTAGATAGTTTTGAAGAAGGAAACTACTGGCAGGCTGTTGGCGACACTTGGGACCAGTGGGGTGCTCACAACCTTTCTCTAGAAGCAGAAACAACAGAAAACTATGCCACAGACGGAACAACAGGAGCTGCTTGGACATTTGACGAAGCAACTGCGGACACCTCTAAACAGGCTACATTCTTCTGCGACGCGCTTGTAGAAGTTGACTGGTCAGCATACAAATATGCTTATATTGATGTAAAGAACACAAACACAGAGCCAATTGAATTGCAGTTGGCAGTTCAGGCCACAGACGGCTGGACATGGTACCAGACAGAATCTCAGAAAATGGGAATTGGCGAAAATAAAAACGTAAAATTTGACCTTAGCTTCATTACAAAACCAGAGGATGCTACTCTTATAAAGAGAGGAATGTTCAATGTTGTTGGTGAAAACAAGGGCGGCACAATTCTTGTAGACAACATTCGTCTTGCAAACAACTAGTCTTTTGTAAATACAGAATTAGATTAAATAAAAGCGCTTTGATTTGGAGATTTTCTTCTTTTCAAAGCGCTTTTTTATTGCTGTTCGTTAGTGCTTCTTGTTAATATAATTGTATGACCTTCCAGGGGATAAGAGCCTTCTGGAGTGAGCTTGTAAGGAACAAGAATAATACTGTTTTTGTTGTATTGAATAGCTTCAGCAGCATTTTTTGATTTGCCTTTAGGCTGCAAAGTTGAGTCAGATTTTTGTTTTGAATAAGAAACACAATACATTCCAGAAAACAGGGAGTCTTCCTTGTCAGAGCGGAACTGAATGAACTGTTTACCATCCGCATTTTCAAAAACAAATTTGCCTGTTTCAGAAATGCTGCTACCAGTCGCAGTATATGATCCATAGCCGAACGTTATGATTGAACCATCTGAAGTTTTCCATATTGGTCCTTTTTCCAGTTCTGTTTTATAATCTTCACTTAAGTTTTGTTTTGTTTTTTGATTAGAGAAGCTGGCGTTTGTATTTAGCTTTTTGTATTCACCGTCCCACAAGTTGCCTTCGTTAATCAACATTCGAACATCATCTTGTATTTTGATATTTATTGTATCTATGCTTCTAAGGGAAATATTTATGCGTCTTTGAAGATTTTGAATTTCCTGATTTGTCGCAGAAAGATATGCACCGTTCCTTCTTAGGTTTGTGTTTTCCCAGCTGTAGACTTCTTCTGTGTCGCTGTCTAGAAAAATAATTTCACGGCTGTCGTAATTGTATGAAAGATAACGGATATCAGCGCCTTCATTGTCAGTTTTATACCACAAGCCCTCTAGAAAATTTGCAAATGTTTTTTCTGTGCCATCTTGTATTCTAGCAAGCTCTTTTTCCGCAATTTTATTTCCTGGAACCCTTACCTGCAGAACTTTTATATATTTTTTTGCTTCTGAGTTCCAGTCGTATTTTATTTGAAGCTGATCTGTGTTCACAGCGTCGCTTTGAGCAGTGTCTGAAGTGTACACCCATATAGGAAAGCTTTGGCCAGGAGTGTTCGTCTTGTCATATTCATCATAACGGTCAAGCTGCTGAATGAAGATTGTGCCATCGCCTTCAAAATTTGCTATCTGATTAAGCCTTATCCTGCCGCCTTGTTTTGAAATAAAATACGCCTGCAAAATTGAGTTGCCGTTTTCTGCATATCCTTGATAGACTAGAGAAATTTTATGTTCACCAGTAATGTCCATTCCTGTGTATGCAAAAGTTTTTGTCTGAATTATTTTTGTCGCAATAACGCCCATTCTTTCGTACAAAGAGTTTTTGGGATTGTATAGTCCAATTAGAAGTGAAATGTAAGGGCTTGTATTTGTTTTAATAGCGTTCACCTGGTCTTCAAAGCCGTCGCCGTCAAAGTCCATGCTTACTATGCTGATTAAAGTTTCATCCTGATTAAGCTTGATCAATGAAACAAGAGCCGCGTCTTCGCTCAACAATGTCGTTTCAGAGTCCTCTTTCTTGCTTGAGCTATCTGCCTGTGGGACAACAACCTTTGGCTGGACCATGGCCGATTCAGGTTTATATAAAAATTTGCCGCTGATAAAAATAACAACAAGTGTTGCAAAAAGTAAAATAAAAATAACCGGTACAATACGCTTTTTCATATGCACATATCATACCGTTTTTATTTTTTTATGAAAAGGTAATTAAGGGCATCTCTAAAAGCTGAAGTTTTTAGAGGCTCCCTTAACAATTATTGAGTGTTGATTTTAGAATTTCCAAGCCCTGGTCTATTTGCTTCTTTGTAATTACAAGAGGTGGAACCAAGCGCAATGTGTTGGAGCCTGCCGTTGAAATGCAAAGGCCTTTTTCCAAGCAGTCGGTCTCAACTTTTACAGGGTCAACGTTCACTTCAACACCTGTCATAAGTCCCAAGCCCCGCACATCTTTTACGCATGGAAGGTTCCAGCTTTTTATTACAGTGCGCATGTATTCGCCTTTTTCTGTTACTTTGCCAAGGAAGTCTGGAGAAGTCAATGTTTTTAGAACAACACGCGCCGCAGCGCACGCCAAGGGGTTGCCGCCAAATGTTGACTGGTGGTCGCCCGCTGTGAAAACACCGTTCGCCTTTCCCCTGAAAAGACACGCTCCCATTGGAACGCCGCCCGCTATTCCTTTTGCCAATGTAACAACATCTGGATTGAACTGAAGCTGCTCGCTTGCCAAAAGTGAGCCTGTTCTGCCCATGCCTGTTTGAACTTCATCAGCAATCACTATTGCACCGGCTTTTCTTGCCTCGTCCGCGGCCTTCTGCGCCCATAAGGAATCAACTAAATTTACTCCGCCTTCTCCCTGCACGCATTCAATCATAAGGGCTGCTGTTGTGTCGTCAAAAGCTGTCTTTATTGCTTTATAGTCGTTTGCCTTTATTGTTTTAAATCCGTCTGGGTATGGCGCAAAGCTGTCTGGATGGAACTTGTCCTGGCCTGTCGCTGCCAATGTAGCAAGTGTTCTTCCGTGGAATGAGTTTTCCAAAGTTATAATTGTTTTTCTTTTTTTACCGCCGTTCATCATTCCGTATTTTCTTGCAAGCTTTATTGCGGCCTCGTTAGCCTCAGCGCCGCTGTTGCCAAAGAACACGCCTTCAAATCCTGTTGCAAATAAAAGCTCTTCCGCGTAGGAAACACCAACGTCGCTTACATAGTAGTTGCAAATGTGAATCTGCTTTCTTGCCTGCCGCCTTATTGCGCGGACAAGCGGACCGTAGTTGTGGCCTAAGCAGTTAACAGCAATGCCCGCCAAGAAGTCTATGTATTTTTTGCCGTTCACATCTTTTAGAACAGCGCCTTTTCCTGATTTGAATGTAACATCAAATGAGCCATAATTATTTACTACTTTGCTATTCATATCTTGCCTCTTTTCAATATCAATAAATCATTGTGCCAATTCCGCGGTCGCTGAACATTTCTATTAGCAGCGAATGGGGAACACGGCCGTCTATAATATGTGTGCGCTTCACTCCGCCCTTTAACGCTATCATGCAGCATTCTACTTTTGGAATCATGCCGCCTTCTATTATTCCAGAGTCAATCAAGCCTTGAACTTCCGGCATTGGTATTCTTTGAATAAGCGAGTCTGTATTTTTAACATCTTTTAAAATGCCAGGGACATTTGTAAGCTGAACAAATTTTTCTGCGTTCAAAGCGACCGCTATTTTTGCAGCGGCTGTGTCAGCGTTTATGTTGTAGCGGTTAGTGTCGCCGGTTTCTCCCAACGCAACTGTTGAAACAACTGGAATAAAGCCTTGTGTTAAAAGTGACTGTAGAATTTCTGGATGCACTTCTGTGACTTCTCCAACAAAGCCCAAGTCCTCTCCGTTAGATTCTATTTTCTTTGCGCGTAAAAGCCCTGAGTCAACGCCGCTTAATCCAACAGCCTGCCCGCCTTCCTGAAGAAGAATGCCAACAATGTCCTTGTTAAGCTTGCCTGTTAAAACCATCTGAACAATTTCCATTGTCTCTGCGTCTGTGTAGCGAAGTCCGTTTACAAATTTGCTTTCCTTGCCAACACGTGTGAGCATATTGTTAATTTCAGGGCCGCCGCCATGAACTAAAACTACATGAATGCCAATTGTATTTAAAAGAACAATGTCCTTCATTACTGCGTTCTTTAGCTCTTCGTTGAGCATTGCGTTTCCGCCGTACTTTACAACAACGGTTTTTCCAACCCACTGTTTAAAATAAGGGAGCGCCTGCACAAGGACATCTGCCCAGTGCGCGTTGTCAATTCTTGGGTCTTCTGTTTTTTCTTCTTCCATAAATATTTCCTTTTGAGATTCCTCCACTACGGTCGGAATGACATCAAGTGCGGTAGTCGCCGTTTATTTTTACGTAGTCGTATGTCAAGTCGCAGCCCCACGCGGTGCCGTAAGCTTTTCCGTCCTGGCAAGCTACATTTATTACAACCTCGTCTTCAGAAAGAATCTTCTTTGCCAGATCCTCGTCAAAATTTAGAGGTGTGCCGTTTTTAAAGACTTCTATGCTTGAAGAGCCACCTTCTTGAACGCCAATTACATCTGTTGCTCCATGCCTTTTTGCGCCCTTCACGCTTGAAAATCCAACAGATGTCTTGTCAGGGTCGAACACTTCGCCGCTGTAGCCCATTGCGCACAATATTCTTCCCCAGTTCGCGTCCTTGCCAAAGAATGCGGCTTTAACTAAGGAAGAAGAAATAACGCTTTTTGCCAAAGCGCGCGCAGTTTGGACATCTTTTGCGCCAGTCACGTTGCATTCAATCAAGCGGTCAGCGCCTTCACCGTCTCCTGCTATTTTTTTTGCCATCTCTGTGTTTACAGCATTCAATGCTTCAAGAAAATCGTCGTAGTCTTTTCCTTCTGATGATATTTCCTTGTTGCCCGCCATGCCGTTTGCCATAATTGTCAAAGTGTCGTTTGTGCTTGTGTCGCCGTCAACAGAAACGCAGTTGTAAGTTCCCAGTATTGAAGAGCGTAGAGCCTTTTCCAACATGGCGCTTGTAATTGCGCAGTCGGTTGTTATAAAGCCAAGCATTGTTCCAAGGTTTATGTGGATCATTCCGCTGCCCTTGCACATTGTTCCAAGACGCACTGTTTTTCCGCCGATTGTTGTTTCCACAGCGCATTCCTTGTAATGGGTGTCTGTTGTCATAATTGCAACACGCGCTTCTTCGTGGCCTTTTTTGCTCAAGCCTTTTGCTAATTTTTCTATATTGCTTTCTATTTTTTCCACAGGAAGCTGCTGGCCAATAACGCCTGTCGAGCAGACAATGACATCTTCTGAAGAAATGCCCAGCTGTTTTGAGGCGGCCTTTGCCATGCGGAGCGCATTTTGTTCGCCCTGTGCGCCTGTGCAAGCGTTAGCGTTGCCGCTGTTTGCAATTGCAGCCTGCGCTTTGCCGTTGGCAATGTTTTTCTTTGTGAGCTTTACGCTTTCTGCCTTTACCCTGTTCTGAGTAAATACGCCCGCCGCAGTGCATAAACATTCACTATAAATTAAAGCGGTGTCGTTCTTAGTTCTGCCGGCCTTAATTCCACACAACATTCCGTTCGCAGTAAAACCATTCGGAGCAGTTACTCCGCCATCTATAAATTGCATAGTTATGCACTCCTTATCACAAATATTGCATAAGTATAACAAAATGTATGCCTATATTCAATACTTTTGCAAAAGAATGCAAGGTTTTACGTTGACTTAAAAAGTTTGTTTTTTGATATATTTTGGCATCTCTAAAAGCTGAAGTTTTTAAACTCTCATTTTAGTTTAAAATTGCTTTTTATTGAAAATTTCTCAAATCTGGTGTACACTAAAATGATTAGGAAATGTATTTTTCTAAAAAGTCTAAAATCAAAAGTATTTAACAGAGGAGTTTTTATTATGAAGGCAAAAGTTTTATTTTTAGCAACTGCTATTTTATCAATTTTAAGCATTTCTTGCACAACTACAAAAGTTCAGACTATCAATTCAACAATTCAAGAAGCACAGCTCGACTTAGGCTCTCTTCCACGCGACCAATATGTGATTATTGGTACTGTTGAAGGAGAAGGCAGAGTTACAGCAAAAACAAATGTTATAAATAAGCAGATTCAATCTGAAGCAACAGGATTGCAGGTTTATAACAAATATGAAGTTTCTGGCGACAGTGGAAAGTATGGTTTTATAAATTCAAACATTGACACAAATATGAGCATTATTGACAAGGCAATTGCTATGGCAACTTATAAAATGATTCAGGCGGCTAAATACAACAACGCCGACACTGTAATTTATGTAACAACAACTACAACAATTGTTCCAAACACATACAAAGCATTTTCTAAAGAAAGTTTTGTAATTGCTAAAGTTTCAGGGCTTGCTGTAAAAATAAAAACTGATTCAAATGTTCAAGTTAAAATTCCATCAGTATCAGAACAGGAAAAAATTGATGATGTTGAAATTCAAAAACTTGAAGATGAGAACGCTCTAAAAATGAAAAAAGAAAATACTGAGAAAGAATCAGATGACAAAAAAAATGAAGCCAAAGAAGATTCTGCTGAAGTAAATGGTGAAAAAGAAAAAGCAAGCAATAGTGAAGCTGTTGAATCTACAGAAGAAAAAACTGTAAATACAGAATCCGTTGAATCTTCTACAAATGGAGAAACTGCCACTGACACAACAGTATCAGATGAAAATAACACCGTTACAGAGGGAAGTGTAAAGTCAGAAGAGACTAAAATAAAATAATTTTTTACAAACTGGGTGGGCAAATGAAAAAAGCAACTGTTTTTGGCAACGAGATTTCTGGAGCCGCATTGTTCGGCACTAGAATTTCATACGGCATCTGTCATTTTCTTTTTGGGGAAGACAAAGAGCCTCTTGAGCTTGTGGCGGTAAAACGCGGTGAAGTTTACAACGACTTTGGAGTTCTTACTCTAATTGACAAGAATGACGAGACTTCAGAAGAGAAATTTCCAATTGACAAAGACAGGGCAATTATAATTGGAACAATGCGCATGGGCTTTGGCCACTGGCGCATGTCTATTGCAATTGCTTCCGCTGCGCACTACCTAGGTTACACGGGCTATCTTCTTGATTTGAAGTCTTTTGATAAAACTGTCGCTAACAAGTCGATCAACTACCTTGAGCGGTGGTACAACTTGGGCTCACGAATTTCCCAGACTTGGAAATGGTTCAACACACATATTTGGGAAAAGGCAACTTCTTCCGGCGGAATGAATTTAAGCAGCTGCGTCCGTGAAAACAATTTGAGCAAGCTTTTTGTTCCAGTAATAGCAGGACTTCCAAAAGACATACCTATTGTTTCAGCTCATCCATGGGTTGGGCATACTGCTGTTATGGCTGGAATGAAGCATGTTACTACAATTATTCCAGACAACTGCCCAATGGCTTTCTGGCTTGTAGAAGGCTCTAAGCACTGCGCGCAATCTCCTTCTGCATATATGGGCTACAGAACGCTTATTGGCATGGAAGCTGGCAGATGCAAAATCACACACTGCGTTCCAAAAGAAGACATCATCTGCTCAGGTCATTACGTTGACCATGAAATTACTAGCAACATTGAAATTGACTGCGGCAGAAGAATACAGCGCCTTATTGTAAAAGAGCCGCGCCGCTTCTTGCTTACAATGGGCGGAGCTGGAGCACAGGCAGAAAAGTTCGCTGACATTGCTCGCACTTGCAAGCCTTACATTGACACTCAAAGGGCTTGTCTTTTTATAAACATGGGCGACCACAAAGGACGCTGGGAAGTTCTAAAGAAATATCTAGAAAAGGACGGCATTTCTTACACAATGCACTCTGACTGGAAAGAGACAAAATCTTTTATTCAGAAAAAAAGCGTGAGCTATGCAGACGGTGTTCATATATTTTTGCATGATGACTTCTATGCGGCGGTCTACGCGACAAACCTTCTTATGAGAATATCAGATGTTATGATTACAAAGCCTTCGGAGCTTTCTTACTACCCTGTTCCTAAGCTTTTTATTCATAGAGTTGGACGGCATGAAGCATGGGGCGCAATACGCGGCAGTGAAATTGGAGACGGCACTATTGAGACAGATTCAGTAGAGGCGCTTCACCGCACATTGAAAGAGCTTATTGAGCAAGATGATTTGCTTAAGCTCTACTGTAAACATATACAGGAAAACTTCCACGAAGGAATTTACGATGGAGCTTACAACGCGGTAAAATTAGCGGAAATTACACATTAAAATACATCCATGTATTTTAATGTGTTGTAAGAATTGTCTTTGGAGCTAAATTGCAAGTGGCAATTCTTACTAAATTAGAACGCGCATCCTTGCGCTTACCTTATTACAAATTAGATAAACAAGAAAGCCGCTTGCTCAACAGATTTTGCTGGGCAAACGGCTTTCTTATTTTAAAGGCGGCTTTAGTTCAAAGTTGCCAATGTCTTTTTTACACGCTCTATTGACTTGTCAACGCCTAGAATTAGGATTGAGCCAATAAGTGGCGGGCTTACCTTGCTGCCTGTAACTGCTATTCTTATAGGCATCATGAAGTCACCCATTTTTATTCCCATCTTTTCTGATGTTGAACGGGCTAAGTTTTCTGCTCCCTCGTGGTCCAATGACGGAAGCTGCTTTATAAAGTTGATTGCCTCATTAAGAACATCCTTTGTCTTTGCTTCATCAATATGCTTTGGAATAATTTCTGACTTAGGGCAAACAGGCGGCTCTGTGAAAAGGAAGTGAACCATTTCCGCTGCGTCTGTTAGGAAGTGCAGCCTTTCTTTAATTAAAGGCATAAGCTCAAGAAGATGCTTCTTAACTTGCTCGCTTGTCATGTTCATGCTCTTGTCAACACAAACTGGCTCGCCGTCTGCACCAAGAGAAACTCCGCTGTACTCAGGTCCAACCTTTGGCTTTGGCTGAGGGTTCTCTGGATTTATATCAAGAGTAGCGTCACCTGTTCCTGTAATGAACGGAAGTGTCCACTTGTACAATTCCTCATCGCTCAATGCGCGTATGTAAAGGCCGTTGTACCATTCAAGCTTTTTGTAGTCAAATACAGCAGGGGCTTTATTTAAATGCTCAAGTTTGAAATTTTTAGCAAGCTCTTCCAGAGTGTAGACATCTTTGCCCTCTTCGTATGAGCAGCCTAAAAGCGCAACGTAATTTATAATTGCGCCTGGCAAATATCCTCTTGCACGGAATTCATTCAAGCTAGTTGAGCCGTGGCGTTTAGAAAGCTTCTTGCCGTCAGAGCCGTTTACCATTGGAAGATGGCAGAACTCTGGATGCTGCCAGCCGAACGCCCTGTACATTTGAACATGGAGCGGTGTTGAAGGAATCCATTCCTGCGCGCGCATAACATGTGTGATGTGCATAAGATGGTCGTCAACAATGTTTGCTAGATGGTATGTTGGGAAGCCGTCGCTCTTTAAAAGAATTGGGTCGGGGGAAATGTCCTCGTTCTTCCAAACAATATCGCCTAAAAGATGGTCGTGGAATTTTGTCTCGCCTTCTAGCGGAACCTTTAGTCTTATAACGTGTGGCTTTCCTGCGTCAAGATTCGCCTTTACTTCTTCTGCAGTAAGATGGCGGCAGTTTCTGTCGTATCCTGGAGGCATGTTGTTTTCTGTCTGTATTTTTCTTATACGCTCAAGACGCTCCGAGTCGCAGAAGCAGTAGTATGCTTCACCTTTTGCAACAAGCTCTTCAGCGTATTTTTTGTACATGTCAAAACGCTCGCTCTGAACATAAGGCGCATAAGGCCCGCCCTTTTTGCCACCTTCGTCCCAGTCAAGTCCAAGCCATGCCATTGTGTCGTAAAGATTCTGCACATACTTTTCGTCATAGCGTGTGCGGTCTGTGTCTTCCAAGCGCAGAATGAATTTTCCGCCCTTAGAACGTGCAAATAAATAATTAAAAAGCGCAGTTCTTACTCCACCAATGTGCTGCATTCCTGTTGGAGAAGGCGCGTAACGAACTCTTACTTCATCTGAAATATTATCTGACATAAAATTACCCCAAAGTGCCGCTTTATGCGGTCAAGTTTTTCTTATTATAACCGTTAGAAGTTATTTCTACAATAAGCACATTTTACGAATTTATCACGAAAGTTAAACTGAAAATAAATATTTTTATTTTAATAAAACATAATTTGAATTAACAAAAATATTGCCGGAGCCGGGGCTTTGGCACGAAAGAATCTGCACAAGCGAAGCGCGGAAGCCTTTTTCGGGACGAAGACACGGCGGAAGGCATTGTTGACTAAAATGAACTATGTTTTATTAAAATAACTTAGACAAAAAAATCCAACCTAACTTGACAAGCTAGGCTGGATCAAAGGAGAGGTACGAGTGGAGGAACGCACCCACGACGGGTGCGTTATGGAGCGAGTTGGTTTGCTTATTTATTGCATCAAACTTTAACGGAGAAACTTTTTCTGCATCCTCCTCGATCAATGCCAAGAAATTTATGTGTTGTGTGCAAAAAAAATCCAACCTAACTTGACAAGCTAGGCTGGATCAAAGGAGAGGAGGATGCAGAAAATTAGAGAAGTATGTATGGTGTGTGCGTCATACAAGTTCTATAAAACTGCGTGATTGAATAAAAGTATTTCTGTTCAACGAACAAAAAGGCTTTTTTGCTCTTGCAATCAATCATTAAACATATATTGAAACATAATGGTTACAAGAATTCTTTAAATTTTATTGAAAAATATTTTTAAATATATTTATTTATATTGCATAGAATTACATCAGTATGATACTATTTTCTAAATTACTATAAGAGATTACTCCACTGCGGTCGGAATGACAGCTGTTCGTGTAAAATGACAAATTATCATTTCAGTTACCCTATGCTAATTTTATTGACATTATACCCCACTAGAGTATATATTGTAATCAAGGAAAATAATATGAACGAAAATAATAACACAACAATACATGAAACATACAATGTCACTGGAATGTCCTGCGCGGCGTGCTCTTCCTCTGTTGAAAAAGTGACACGTAAGCTTGACGGACTGCAAAACGCATCTGTGAATCTTGCAACGGGAAAACTTACAGTTGACTACGACAGTTCAAAAGTAAAGCCTGAAATGATTATTGCAAAAGTTACAAACGCAGGGTTTGGCTGCGAGCTTATTCAAAATAAAAACGAAGCTAAAAAAAACAAATCTCAAAAAATAAAATCAATTGATGAAGAAAAAAAAGCTGACATCATTGCTGATAAAAAAGAAAAAAGCACACTTATTGCGTCAATCATTTTAACTGTAATTCTTCTTTTTATTTCAATGGGCACTATGATTTTTAAGTCCATGCCCTTTCCAAAATTATTCAGCATGGAATATTCACCGTACAATTTTGCAATTCTACAAATGCTGCTTGCCATTTCAATTATGTACTGCGGAAAACATTTTTATGTTCGCGGGTTCAAATCTCTGCTGCACGGAATACCAGACATGGACACGCTTGTTGCATTGGGAAGCACGGCCTCTTTTGTGTACAGCGTCGCTGTCACGTTTTTAATTGGACAAAACGGGCATTATGTTCATGAGCTTTTTTATGAAAGCGCGGCTGTTGTTGTGACATTCGTTGGCATTGGGAAGTACATGGAAAAACGAAGCGTTAGAAAAACAAAGAGCGCTGTTGAAAAACTTGTGGCGCTTGTTCCAGAAAAAGCGTTTGTAATTTCTACAGACGGCACTGCAAAAGAAACTGCTCTTGAAGAAATAGAAGCTGGCGATTTGGTCTTAGTAAAATCTGGTGAAAAAATTCCAGTTGACGGCATTGTTGAAAAAGGAAGCAGCGGCGTTAACGAGTCAATGATTACAGGTGAAAGCATGCCTGTTGAAAAACAAGCTGGCAGCAAGGTTACAGGCGGCACTCTAAACGGCACCGGTGTTCTTGAAGCACGCGTCACAAATGTTGGAGAGGACACAACTCTTAGCAAAATTATTTCTATTGTTGAAGAGGCGCAGGCGGCAAAGGCACCAATTTCTAGAGTTGCTGACAAGGCGGCTGGCATTTTTGTTCCAGTAGTTATTTGCATTGCGGCAATTGTCTGCTTGGCTTGGACTGTTGTTGGCGTTTTAGGAAGCAAAGGAATTGTCCCTTCATTTTTAACACTTGGAATTGACGTTGGGTTTGTGTTGAAGGCAACTGTAAGCGTTCTTGTCATTGCGTGCCCGTGCGCTTTGGGGCTTGCAACTCCAACTGCAATTATGGTGGCAACAGGAATGGGCGCTTCTAACGGCATTCTTATAAAAAGCGGCGAGTCTTTGGAAAACGCTCACAACATTGACACTGTTGTTCTAGACAAGACAGGAACTGTAACAAAAGGAAAGCCTTCTGTTACAGATGTTATTTCAATTAACTGCACTAAAGAAGAACTTCTAGCTCTTGCGTCCAAAGCAGAAAAAGGCAGCACCCACCCGCTGGCAGAGGCAATTTTATCATGCACTTGCGCATGCTCTTTGGGTGGTGAAAAAACTTCAACTAACAAAACTGTTCCAGGCAGAGGAGCAGAATATTGCGATGATGAAAAAAGAATTCTTGTTGGCAGCAAAAAGTTCATGGAAGAAAACAACGTTGTGTTCGACATATCAGCAGAAGAAAAAGAAAAACTTTTTGGACAAATAGAATCTTTTGAAAAAGAAGGCAAAACTGCAATGTATGTCGCGTCGGCAGAAAAAAAACTTAATGAAGAAAGTGAAAGTTATTTTAAGGGAATTATTGCTGTTGCTGACACAATAAAAGAAGATTCAGCTAAAGCGGTGAAGGCTCTTCATAAGATGGGTATTCATGTAGTGCTTCTTACAGGCGACAACAAAAGGGCGGCTAAATATATTGGAAAGCAGATTGACTCTGATGAAGTGATTGCAGAAGTTCTGCCGGAAGACAAATCTAAAGTGGTTGCCTCAATTCAAAAGTCAGGCAAAAAAGTAATGATGGTTGGCGACGGAATAAACGACTCGCCTGCCCTTGCACAAGCTGATGTTGGGGAGGCAATAGGAAGCGGCAGCGATGTTGCAATAGAAAGCGCTGACATTATCTTGATGAAGAGCAGCCTTATGGATGTTGCAAAATCAATTAGGTTGAGCAGACTTACTATACGCGACATTAAGCAGAATCTGTTCTGGGCTTTTTTCTACAACATAATCTGCATACCAATTGCGGCGGGCGTTTTGTACCCAGCGTTCCATATTTTGCTAAAGCCAATGTACGCGGCCCTTGCTATGTCGTTCAGCAGTGTCTTTGTTGTTACAAACGCGCTCAGGCTTAGGACAAAGAGATTGTAAAGCATAATTGAACATTAAAAACATCTGCATATAAATGTCCTTATGTTGAAATCAGTAAATTCCGATAATAAAAAAGTAAAAATGTTTAAAATTAGCATTATTTATTTTTGGAGATATTCTGATGAAAAAATTATTACAACTTTTTGCACTTGCATTAACTATAACCCTTTTGACAAGTTGCTTAACTACAAAAAAAGAAGAGGAAGATCTTTCTGTGCAAGACTTGATTCTTGCAGGAAGAATTGATGAAGCGAAAGAAATGTATCTTTCAAAAACTGACATCAATGAAAAAGATTTGAATGGCAATACGGCTCTACATGCGGCCGCAAAAGTTGGTGACAACGATTTAGTTTCTTTTCTTTTAATTAAAGGAGCAGACAGCACTTTAAAAAATGACGATGGGAACACACCACTTCTTGTTTCAGTAAAAAATAGCAAATATTCAACTTCAACCATTCTTGCAGAAATAGGAGAAAATATTTTTACAACAGATTCTGAAGACAAGAATGCAATAGACTTAATTACTGCCTATGATACAGATGGATGGTATGACGCGTTTATCACAGAAAAGATTTGCAATATTGAAGATAGCAAGGGAAACACAATTATTCATTACTTTGTAAAAACACAAAATCAAAAGGCAATAAATAAATGTATTGAGAAAAATGTTTATCTTTCAAAAGAAAATTCTGAAGGAAAAACACCGCTTGCATTAGCTTATGAAAATGTAAATGATTTGAAGTCTGTGGAAATTGCAGCTTCATTAATTATGGCAAAATGCGAACCTGTTAGAGGTGAGTTCAGCTACTTTGAGGATGCAGTTAGGACACACAATGTTTCTCTACGCTCTGACGACAACCAGACACCAATGCACATTGCGGCAGGTGCTGGACACAATGGAATTATCAAATATTTAATTAAAAACGGTGCTTCAACAAAAGCTCAAAACAATTTAGGCTCAACTCCTTTGCACGAAGCTGTTAGAAAAGGCAATGTTGAGATTATAAAAACACTGCTTGATAACGGAGCAAATATAAATGCACGCGACAGTCTTGGCAAAACACCAATTCTTATTCCTATAACAAAATCACAAAACTCAATTTACACAGTGCTGTTAATGAACAAAGCTGACGCAAACGCTAAAGACTTGTACGGAGACACTCCTCTCCATATTGCAACAATGAGCGCGGTAGATGTAAGAATTCTTCAGAAATTAGTTGATGCTGGTGCTGATATAAATGAGAGAAATAAATCTGGAGTTACTCCGTTAGCATTGTCTGTTGATAATAATTTAAAAGAGCATATAAAATTTTATGCTAACTTGGGCGCTGACATAAACGCAGAAGATAAATTTCAGGAGACTCCTCTTACAAAATCATTCTTAAATAAAGATATATCTGTTCTTGAAATGCTTGTTAATTCAAAAAATATTTCTTCAAGAGACTCTGCAGGCAACACTCCACTTCATCTTGCGCTCTTGAAAAAAGTTGACATGAAATATGTAAATTATTTGTTAAGTTGCGGCGCAGATATAGACGCAAGAAACAGTGACGGCGACAGTATTCTTTATCTTGCTGTAAAAAACAACATGCAGGAAATTGGGCAAATTTTAATTAACAAGGGCGCAAATGTTTATGCCACAAACACTGCAAATTATTCACCGCTCAGGCTTGCTATGACAAACGGCGGCACTACACAAGATTGGGTTTTAGGCTCAACAGTAATTTCTGGAGACGATGGAAATGGAAACACTCCACTTCATTACGCTGCGGAGTGGAAACTTGATAATTCTATTGCGTACATTATTCAAAAAGGCGGGCTTGTAGATAAAAAGAATTCTAACGGAGAAACACCTTTATACAATGCAGTTAAGTCAAACAGCGCTTTAACGGTTGAGCTTCTTCTTTCTAAAGGGGCAAATGCAAACTCAAAAGATTTTTTAGGAAATACACCTTTGCATTATAGTGTAAGATGGAATTCCATAGCGGCTGCAAAAAAACTAATTGACGCAGGATGCAATATTGACCAGAAGAATTTCTCCGGAAAAACAGCATTGAGCGACGCGACACGTTCCGGCGCAAAATCAATGGTGGCGCTTCTTCTTTCTAAAGGCGCTAATATAAATTCAAGCGATGCTACAGGAAAAACAATTCTTACACAGGCAGTCCAGTCTGAATATGGCGAGATGGTTCAAATGATTTTAGCAAATGGCGCGACAGTAAATATTCAAGATATGTATGGAAGGAACTCCTACCACGAGGCCGCTGAAACTGGAAACATCACAATAATAAATCTTATTAGAGACGCTGGTGGAAATCCATTAAGCCGTGACTCTTTTGGGAAGACACCTTTCTCTCTTTCTATAGGAAAAGACACATCTGTAATTGACGCAGTTCTTGGAAACGATGTAACACTTACAGACAGCGACGGCAACAATCCACTTCATGCGGCTATTACTTCAAGGGCATCTACAAAAATATTGCAAATGCTAATAAACAAAGGATATTCAATTGACCAAAGAAATGGCAAAGGCCTTACACCGCTTGGACTTGCGATTGAAGAAAATAGACACGACTTAGCAAAGATTCTTTTAAAGAACAATGCAGATCCTTTTGTACTTGATAATGTTGGAAACTGCGCTGTTACACTTTCATTCAATTCTGAAAACTTAGATATACTATCTGAGCTTGTTCAAGACGCGGGAAATCGTTCTGACCTGCAAGGTGATACAATTCTTCATTATGCGGCACGAAGCGCAAATGCAGAAACTGTAAAACAACTTCTAGAAATGGGGCTTGATAAGACAAAAGAAAACAACGCTGGTGAAACTCCATACGAAATTGCCACCCGTTGGAAGAGACCGGAAATTTCAAAGCTTCTTCTTTAGTTTTTAGATTTATTTTTTTTAAGAAGTTCCAAGAATTTTTTGAATGCGGAATTTTCCTTCTTCATTTCACGGGAACCACGTGTTATGTTGCAAAGGGACATTCCGTATTTTTTTGCTATCTCACGCTGAGTAGTTCCTGCATCTAGCTCTTTTACCAAGTCCCATCTGTTTGCAAAATCTTTAAGTTCAGCCTTTGTAAACAAGCAGCCAAAGAAGTCATAAATTAGTTCTTCATCTTTTACTTCTGCAAGAAGAGAGCACAGCTCCTTTATAGTTTCTATTCTTGAATTATCTAAAAGTTCTGATTGCTTAGTTGGCATTTTTCCACCTCAATTTATTTTGTAACACGTTATAGAAACATTATATAATAGATTAGAGAAAAAATCAAATTTCATTTTAAACTAAAGTTTTTTTTAAAGATATAGCACATAAACTTCGGTGCCCGCAATGACAGCATAAAAAAAACAGCAGAATTTGAAAGGAGGATTTACAAATTCTGCTGCCAAATAACTTTTTTTTTTACAGAAGAGCGAACTGAGAGGTGTACAACTTATAGTATTCGCCTTGCTTTGCCATAAGCTCGTAGTGGCTGCCGTTTTCTACAATTTTGCCATGGTCTACATAGAAGATTGTGTCGCAGTTCTTTATTGTAGAAAGCCTGTGCGCAATTATAAAAGATGTCCTTCCCTTTAGAAGCTTGTTAAGTCCGTGCTGCAAAAGTATTTCTGTTTCTGTGTCAATTGAACTTGTAGCTTCATCTAGAATTAAAATCTTTGGATTTGCAAGAAGCGCTCTTGCAAATGAAATAAGCTGCCTCTGCCCTGCGCTTAGACGAGTGCCCCTTTCATTTACTTCTGTATTGTAGCCGTCTTCCATTTTCATTATGAAGTCGTGCGCGCAAACAGTTTTAGCTGCCACCATTACTTCTTCATCTGTTGCGGTGTAATTTCCGTAGCGAATGTTGTCCATGATAGTGCCTTTGAAAATAAAGCTGTCCTGCATCATAACGCCCATTTGTGTACGCAAGGATTTTATTGTTACGCCTTGAATATCAACATCATCAATTAAAAGCTGTCCTGAGTCTGGGTTGTAGAAACGGCTTAGCAAATTAACTAGTGTTGACTTGCCCGCGCCTGTTGGACCTACAAGCGCCACTGACTCGCCTGGTGCAACTTTGAAATTTATATTATCAAGAACTTTTACACCTTTGTCGTAGCTGAAGTTAATATTACGGTACTCAACTTTTCCAACAATAGGCTTCATTTCTACAGCATCAACAGAATCTTTAACATTGACCTCTGTGTCTATAGTCTCAAAAATTCTTTCAACATAAGAGACAGCTGTTAGTAGGTTGTTTATAAAATCAGCAAGCGTGTTAATAGGCTGCCAAAAGCGGCTTATATAAGCTGTGAACGCAATAAGCACACCAACAGTTACTCCAGAATAGCCTGTCTGAATCCAGTTCACACCTAGAACAAAAACAGCGCCCATTGTTAAACTGGAAATTATTTGTACGAACGGTCCCATTAAAAATGAAAGTGTTACTGCGTGCATCCAAGAAGCTCTATATGAGTTAGAAAGATTGTCGAATATTCTTATGTTCTCATTTTCACGGACAAAAGACTGTGTGACCCTTATGCCGTTTATGCTTTCTGAAATGTACGCATTCAAGTTAGACTGCTTGTTGCTTTGAATTCGCCATGCCTTCCGCTGCCTTTTTTTAAGTGCAAAAACATATACTATGAAAATTGGAAGTCCGCAAAGAACAACTAAAGTAAGCGGTCTGTTAAGGTAGAACATAAAGATGATTATGAAAATCAAAGAGCACAAATCTGTAATAGTGTTGATCAAACCGTTGCTCAAAATATCAGAAAGATTGTTAACGTAATTTACAATACGAACTTGAATTTTTCCATGCGGCCGTGAGTCAAAATAAGAAAAAGGAAGCTCCTGTACATGTTTGAAAATATCGCTTCGCAAGTCGTGAACAATATCCTGCCCAACTTTTGTCATCATTGTGATTTTCTTTTTTAAAGCAAGCGCTGTAAAAACAGAAATTGCAAGAGTGGCTATTCCTAAGTAAATTATGTGTGTGAAATCTTTGTTTGGAATATAGTCATCCATTACAAGCTGCAGAAAATAAGGGAAGAGCATTCCAAGTGCGCTTGTTACAAGCATAAGAATTAGAATTCCTACCATTGTTTTAGCGTGAGGTTTTACATATTTTCCCAACCGCTTCAATTGAGTGAAGTCGTAGTTGTCTTCAATTGACTCATCTATGTCGTATCTATTTCTTGCCATTTTATTCACCTTCCTTTTCATTGTTGTTTTGGAAGTCGCCATACTGATGTTTGAACACAGAAGCGTAGTAGCCGTTTTGCTTAACAAGATCGTCATGTGTTCCACGCTCTATTATCTTTCCATCATTCATTACAAGTATTTGGTCGCAGTCTTTTACACTTGATATTCTGTATGCAATAATGAAGAGAGTTCTATTTTGAGTAACAGTCTTTAGCGCTTTTTGAATTTGAGTTTCTGTTTCCATGTCAACAGCGCTTGTTGTGTCGTCCAGTATTATGATTGACGGATTGTTTAAAAGCGCACGTGCCAAAGAGATTCTCTGCTTTTGACCGCCGCTTAAGCCAACGCCTCTTTCTCCAACCATTGTGTCGTAGCCGTCTGGAAGTTTTCTAATGAAAGAGTCCGCATCAGCAAGTTTTGCAACTTTTTCCACCTGCTCAAAAGGACAGTTTGGATCTCCGTAAGCTATGTTGCCTTCAATTGTGTCGCTGAACAAAAACACGTCCTGCATTGCCATTCCAATGTTCTGCCTTAGATTGTAAATATCAATGTCCTTTACATTTATGCCATCAACTTTTACATTGCCATTTGTGACATCATAAAATCTGCAAAGAAGATTCATAACTGTTGTCTTTCCGCTTCCTGTGTTTCCTATAATTCCAACGCTGTGGCCTTTTTGCACTTTAAATGAAACATCTTTTAGAATAGACTCGCCGTCAGTGCTGTAGTCAACATGGTCAAATTCAACATCGCCATCAAGAGCTTTTTTTTCAACAGGATTTGCTGGAAGTTGAACAACTGGCTCCGCTGTGAACGTATTGTAAATTTTATCAATAGAAGCCTTGAACCTCATAGCATCGTTAATAAGCCAGCCTATTTGACGAAGAGGATTTGTAATCATCCAGATGTAGCCGTTTACTGTTACCAAATCTCCTAATGAAATTCCGCCAGCCTCTTTTCCTTTTATTGCAAGATAGCCGCCGTAAACCATAAGGATTACATTTATAACAGTCGCAAGAAATTCAAATAGTGGAACATATTTTTTCCAAATTTTTGAAGCGTCAATTTCACTTTGCCTGTATTTTGCATTTTCTTTTTCAAAGCGGTTTATTTCAAAATCCTCTTTTGCAAAAGCACGCACAACTCTGTTAGCCGCAATGTTTTCTCCAACGTAAGAATTCAAACTTGAAAAGCACTGTCTTATTTTTCCAAACGCAGGTCCCACTGCCTTCATCTGAAAATAAACAACAAGCGCGCTGAATGGAACAACAGCAATAAATGTTAGAGCAAGTTTTACGTTCACAAAGAAAATCATTACGAACGCCGCTATGAACCAAATTGCGTTTCTAAAAATATTGTAGATTACGTATGCAACAAAATGCCTTACTGCGTCCATGTCGCCTGTTTGACGAGACATTAAGTCGCCGGTGCGGTTCTTGTTGTAGAAAGTAAAATCTTCATGAAGAAGTTTTCTGTAAACAGCGCCCCTCATATCGTACAGGACACCTTGTGAGCTTCTTTCAAAAAGCATTAGGGCAAGGTATTGAAATCCTTCGCGGAATATTGAAACTCCAAGAAGAACAATAACACATGTCCATAAATACTGGTACTGCTTATTTAAAATAACAGTATCGACAATGAAGCCTGAAATTTTTGGGTTGATTACTGACATTGTTGAAACAACAGCAATAATCAAAAGACCAAAAAACATCTTAAGAAAGTGTTTCTTTAAAAATGTGTTAAACCACTGAAATGAACTCATGGTTTGGAGTATATATTATAAAAAGATAAAAGCAATGACTTTTTGCGCCAAAACTTTTATCTTTTTTAGAAGAGATTTATACTATTTTTTACGATAAATATACACTATATTCGCTAAACGTAGGGCTTTTTTCTTATAGATTCTTACTATTTTATAAAGTTTCGTTTGTAATTAAAATGTGTGATGTCATTCCGACCGAAGTGGAGGAATCTGTTTTATAAAAAGTGCTTATTTATATAAGAGATTGCCACGTCGCTTTGCTCCTCGCAATGACATCTTTATTCTGTTTACATTATGTCAAGGTATGGAACAAGAACCATGTCCATTGCGCTCTTCATGACAGTGAGTGTGCATTGTGCAAGGAAAAGTCTTGCGCTTGAAAGCTTTGGCTCTTTTTCTGCCGCTGAAAGAATTGGGCAGTCACGGTAGAACGCGCTGAAGCATTTGCTTACGTCGTACAAGTAGTTTGCAATAACGCTTGGGTCCAAGTCTTCCGCTGATTTTGCGACAGTCTTTGGGAAAAGCCCAAGCTCCTTTACAAGCTCCCATTCAGAAGCATTTGTTAAAAGGGCCAGCGCTTCGTCGCTTGAGTCTGGCTCAACCCCGCTTTCTTTTGCCTTGCGTAGAATTGATGAAATACGTGCGCCCATGTACTGCAAGTAAGGTCCAGTGTTGCCTGTGAAAGAAAGGCTTTCCTCTGGATTAAAGAGCATGTCTTTTATTGGAGTTATTTGAAGAAGGTAATAGTTCAAAGCACCAAGCGCAACTTTTTCAGCAACGTCATCAGGGTTGCCAACTGCGTCTTCCCTGCCCTTTTCGTTTATTGCCTTGAGCGCGTCTGAATGAAGCGAGTCAATCAAATCATCTGCGTCCACAACAGTGCCTTCCCTGCTCTTCATTCTGCCGCTTGGAAGGTTGACAAGACCGTAGCTTAGGTGATAGAGCTTTTCTGCCCAGTCATAGCCCAGCTGCTTTAAAATATAGAACAACACTTTGAAGTGATAAATCTGCTCGCTTGCAACAACGTATACCATTTGGTTATAAGGCCAGTCCTCATGTCTTTTAATAGCGGTTCCTATGTCCTGTGTGATGTAGACAGAAGTTCCGTCTTTTCTAAGAAGAACTTTTTCCTGCGGATTTCCGTCCTTGTCTTTTCCAACAACATTTGTAATGTCAATTCTTACAGAGCCGTCTGGAGCTTTAAAGAAGATTCCTTTTTCCAAACCTTTTGCGATCACTTCCTTGCCTAAAAGATATGTGTCGCTTTCAAAATAATATTTGTCAAAAGAAACATTTGTTCTTGCGTAAGTTTCCTTTACTCCTTCAAAAGTCCAGGAGTTCATTTTCTGCCAAAGGTCGCGCACTTGCTTGTCGCCGGCTTCCCATTTAACAAGCATGTCTTCTGCTTCTTGCGCGGCTTCCGGGTGCTCCTTTAAGTACTTGTCAAATTCAACATAGCACTGTCCTACAAAATGGTCGCCCTTCATGTGAAGTGTTTCTGGAGTTTCGCCTTTTGCTTCGTGGTACATTTTATACGCAATCATAGACTTGCAAATATGAACGCCACGGTTGTTGATTAAGTCAACTTTGTAAACGTCAGCGCCTGCTTTTTTTAGAATACGGCTTACGCTTTCTCCAAGCGCATCGTTCCTCATGTGGCCCAAGTGAAGCGGCTTGTTTGTGTTAGGGCTTGAGAATTCAATCATAACTTTTCTGCCGTCAAAAGGCTTCTTGCCGCTTTCATCGAACGAGCCGTAGTTTTCTTTTTGTGATTCTATTGTCTTTAAAATTCCAGTTGATGCGTTTGCCTTGTCAAGCTTTACATTTACGTAAGGACCTGCCGCTGAAAATTTTCCAAGCTCTGAAGGATTAACACCGCCCAAAGTTTTTTTATTTTGAATAGCGTTGTTTATAATTTCCGCAACACCTTGCGCAATTGCAGCAGGAGCCATGTGGAATGATTTTGCCAACAGGAACATTGGACTTCCAGCGTCGCCCATTTCTGGCTTTGGTGGATTTTCAACTTTTACATTTTCTGATTTTATTTCATCGCATTGAATTGATTTTTCTTTTTTAAATTCGTTTATTGCCTCTGTAACAATTTGCTTGAATATGTCGTTTGAATTTGCCATTTTATTTCTTCCTTGTTTGTACGAATGATACAGCAGTTTAGCAGATTTTGTAATATTTTGCCATACAAGAGGTTATGGATTATAAATTGTGCAAAGTCATTTATCCCATCTACATCAAGAAATTTGAATAATTAGTCCATTTTTTTCTATCATGGAATCAATTGAAAGTTGAGAAAAAACAGAGTACATCGTAACCGTCAATTAATTCCCCCATTAAACCAATGGAAAAGTTGCTTTATACTCTTCCAAGAATGGAGGAACATTTATGGGAATAAAATTTACAGAGGATGAAAAAATACAGTTTGTAGAAGACTGGAGGACAAGCGGACTTAATAAAAAGAAATACGC
>Ga0172378_10000445_pt1 | contig 36025 bp, 31 predicted proteins | sample GrowelOW332metaG_FD_119755 | JGI IMG/M metagenome (GOLD analysis project Ga0172378, IMG submission 119755) | Groundwater microbial communities from an aquifer near a municipal landfill in Southern Ontario, Canada - Pumphouse #3_1 metaG | ecosystem: Environmental > Aquatic > Deep subsurface >...
CCACCCCCAGCTGAATTGCGTCATCAATAAAATACATCACTGCTTGCAGCGCTTCGTCACCACGCATCCCTCTCACATCTATATCTTGTTTGAAATTCAATTTTTTCTCATGAATAAGATCACGCGCATTCGACATATTCACCTGGGCGCGAGCTTCTTTTCGTATCTGATTATTACTTACACTTTCCAACTTTTCAATATCTACTGTCGATTTGATTGCGCCAAATGCGACGACTGCTTTTTTGGTCTGCATCACAAGTATTTCACCGATTGCCGACTGACCTTTCATTTTCACTGTATCGCCTACTTGCAAAGGTCCTGCTTCATTATTCGCCGTACTTTTAGCTTTCTGAACCTGAACATTCTTTTTATGTTTAGGCTTTGTTTCATTTGCCGTTGAAGCAACAACGGTTTTGTGAAAGTCCTTTAGAGATTGCCTAATCTCTTTTGTACGCTCCTTATCAGCTTGAGATTCACGAATTTCCTTAATCGTATTCTCTATCTTTGCATTGCTTTCGGATATCAACTTATTTGCTTCGGCATTGGCTTGCTCCAGTATTTCTCTCTTTTGTTTTTTAATACTTTCAAGATCTTGTTCATACTGAGACGACACCTCTTCCAAACGTTTTTTTTCTTTCCTGATTTCATCGCGTTTGCGCTCCCAATAACGCTTGTCACGTGAAATATCCTGCAGATATTTGTCCATATTGATGTAATCACTTCCCACATTTTCTGAGGCATCTTGAATAACATCCTCGGGGAGACCAATTTTACGGGCTATCTCAACAGCGAATGAACTTCCGGGATTACCAATTGAAAGAGCAAAAAGTGGTTGCATTTGACTCCTGTCGTAAAGCATTGCTCCGTTCACAACTCCTTCATGCTCATTGGCATAATGTTTCAGATTTTGATAGTGGGTAGTCATCACACCATAAGCTCCTTTTTTATTATACCTGTCCAACAGGGCTTCGGCAATGGCTGCACCAATCTGGGGCTCGGTTCCCGAACCAAACTCATCTATGAGTAAAAGTGATTTGGCAGAACAACTTTTCACAAAGTATTTCATATTTATCAAATGGGAACTGTAGGTCGACAGGTCATTTTCAATGGATTGCTCATCACCAATATCAATAAAGATATCAGAAAAAATTCCTACATGTGAATTTTCCCTCAACGGTATTAATAGTCCGCACTGAACCATGTATTGCAACAATCCTACGGTTTTTAAACATACGGATTTACCTCCTGCATTGGGTCCTGAAATTATCAGTATCCTATTTTTTCCGCTCAATATGATATCCAACGGAACAACTTTTCTGTTCTGCTTTTTTAACGCGAGATATAAAAGTGGATGGATAGCTTGAACCCAGTCTATCTCTGTTTTGTCTTCCAACGACGGCTTTATTCCATTTATCTGCAAGGCAAATTTTGCCTTGGCACGGATAAAATCAATGTTTGCCAGAAAATCATACGATTCTAGTATTTCTGGCAAAAACGGACGTACAAAATTGGTGAAATCTATTAGTATTCTAATGATTTCACGACGTTCTTCACTTTCAAGTTCACGAATACGGTTATTTGCCTCAACTACTTCCGACGGTTCAATAAAAACAGTCTTACCCGATGCTGATTCGTCGTGAACAATGCCTTTAATTTTTCTCTTAAACGAAGGGTTTACAGGAATTACTAACCTACCGTCACGCATCGTTGGAGTAACATCTTTATCTACAAAACCTTCGGCTTGCGCTTTGTGCAAGATGGAATTCAGACTTTTAGAAATACTGTTCACCGTTGCGGTCAACTGCCTCCTGATATCAGCCAGATAAGGTGATGCACTGTCTTTTATTTGTCCAAAACCATTTAATATTCTTTCTAGTCGTTTCGTGATTTCAGGATATACAGTAATGGGCTCAGCCAACGCAAGCAACTCAGGATAACGCGATTCCGATTCATTTCCTCTCTTTAAAAACGCCACAATAGCATTTATTGTAAGCAACGAACGCTGCATCTCAAAAAGAGTGGACTGGTCAATCCAAGTACCCTCAATTCTAATATGTTTCAAAGCGGGACGGATATCATAAAAGTTATCCGATGGAAAAGAATCCTCTTCCTGCAATATGCGTACAAACTCCTCTGTCTGAGTCAGCCATACATTTATTTCCTCAAAGGATTCAGAGAAATGCATCAATGCAGCCTTCTCCTTCCCAAGTGTACTCAAACAATGGATGTCAAGTAATTGGCGAATCTTAGAGAACTCAATTTTCTGTTCAAAATTATCAGGATAAATCACGCTTCGTTTTTAAATTGATTGTTTCAGAAAACAAAAATACAGTTTTTCTTTGGAGGTTTCAAAAAGAAGTGCTAATTTTGCACTCCTATTTTGAAATGGATGGCGAGATAGCTCAGTTGGTTAGAGCGCATGATTCATAATCATGAGGTCGGGGGATCATGCCCCCCTCTCGCTACATAAAACAAGGCAGTTACAAGATTAAATTTGTATCTGCTTTTATATTTGCACACATCTAGCTCACATAAATTACTCCTAAATATCCTTATTTTACTTCTAGTCAATGATTTAGTCAAAAAACCAGTTTTATTTAACAACCTATTCAACAGGTTTTAGCAAATATAAATCGATGTGGATAAACAGTAATGGGGTTTTATAAAAGTAAGAGCATCAGTGAATAATGCTCTTACTTTTAACCTTATACATCATCAAAGATGTTCGCATTCTCCATTATGGTGTTCATGATGGTGATGATGTTCACAATTTGAACCATTATCGGCGATTTTTCCTGAAGCAAAATTCACTGCAAGTTCTTCTACATTACCTGAACAGCCACGAACAACTTCAATTCCTGCTTCGTTTAACTTGTTCATTGCACCTGTACCAATGCCGCCAACTAACATGTTGGCAACTCCTTGTGCTGCTAACATTTTGGCTATATCTGACTTGCAACCACAACCTTTCGGCGAAGTAATAGTATCTGTATCTATAATCTCATTTTTATCATTTAATGTGACTACTGTATACATCTCACAGTGACCGAAATGTCCATCCACTTCATTGTTCTTATTTACCGGAATCGCTAATTTCATACTTTTATTTATTTTTGTTATATTGTAATCTTTTTCCTTGGCCAAGTGCGTCAGGTTCGTGAAAATGCTTGCCAAGCCCTTTTCCTAATTCACCTGAATTACTTTTATCTTCTTCTGTTTTTCTACATTTTCCAAGTTTTCTACCTGTTTTTGATCCTTTACCTTCGGGTCCTGTTTGATTTAATTTTGACATTTTTCTAAAGGGTGTTTAATTCTATTACATGTCCTGCGTAAAACGTATTGAAACGACGGCCCATTTTCTTGCTGATTATATCTTTGGCTTTGTCACTTGTACAATGCCCGGTAAAAAGTATCGCGTTTTCAGACAGATAATCAACTTCAAAGGCTATTTCATTTATCTCTTTTACAGTTTCTGTTTGTATAAATTTAATTGCATCAATTAAATGCAATCCTCCAAAAATCAATTTTATCTTTTTATCTTTAAAATACTTTTTGATAGTGTACAGCATATTTGTTATTCCGTTGTGAGAGCATCCGCTGAAAACACAAAGCTCATTGCCTGTATCTAAACAAAAAACAAGTTCATGACGAAAATCGTCTAACTCAAAATGAGCTTCTTTCAATTTATATAACAATTCATTTCCTTTTGGCTTTGGATAAATATCTTCTATATTGCTGATAAAAATCAAATTATCCTCAATATAAAAATCATTATTGAGAAAAATAAAACGATTTTTGTATTCAACCAAAGTCTCGGACCAACCTATTTTCTTAGAAACAGTTCCTTTAATTGAATAATATTGGTAATCAAAAATTTCTTTTTTAAGGTACACTTTTGCATTGGTGTTTATTCTTAAAAAAGAAACTAAACCTCCGATATGGTCGTAATGCCCATGAGAAATAACAACATCTGTCACCTGTCGCAAGTCGATATTTAATGCTTCAGCATTCTTGATGAAAACATCTGATTTACCCGTATCAAAAAGGATTTTGTGGTCACCAAATTCAATATAGACAGACAACCCGTGTTCTGTTTGAAGTTTTGGATCAGATGTTGAGTTATCAGTCAATGTTACTATTTTCATCTAATTTTCCTTCATTATTTCCCAAGAATATATAGGATTTTTTTTGTTCTTGCTCAACAGAGTCTTGTATTGAATTTATTTCAATTGCTTTACCCTCAATAATTGCTCGTGCTATTTTTACAATAGCAGAATTATAAATTCGCGTGAAAGTGGGACGTGAAATTTCCATTCGAAGTGATGCTTCTTCTTGTAGTAATCTTTCGTATGCTACCAATTTGAATGCCTCATATTCATCAGCTTCAATAAATTCACTCTCCAAATCTCTTCTCGGAACTCCAACAGGTTTAAAACATATAATTTCCGGTGTACTTCTTAATCTTCTGCACTTTTTAGGTCTAGCCATTTTTTAAATTGAATGAAATTGCGTCTATTATTTTAATCGGTTGTTATCTATTGATATCTAAAATATAACCCACCTAAAAACAGTGGGTTATATTCAACAGGTCTACTTAATATTATTCAAAATTATTTCTTATAAATCCTGTTTTCAACTTCTTCTTTGGATAGTTTTTTGGTGCAGAAGAACCAATCGTAGCAGGTCATTTCACCTTCTTTTCCTTCCATACGGTCTTTTGCTATTCCACAAGATCCGGCTGTGGGCACAATCACATCATCTCCAGGACGCCAATCGGCAGGAGTAGCCACGCCAAACTCATCGGCGGTTTGTAATCCGATAAGAACTCGCTTAAGTTCATCAAAATTACGCCCTAATGACAAAGGATAATAAATAATTGTACGAATAATTCCTTTTGGATCAATAAAAAAAACAGCACGTACAGCCTTTGTTGAACTTTCACCAGGTTGCATCATCCCGTAAGCATTGGCAACTTCCATTGTGATATCTTCAATTAATGGGAATGTTACTTCTACATTTTTCATTCCTTTGTATTCAATTTTTTCCTTAATTGTTCGCAACCATGCAATATGGCTGTAAAGTCCATCTACTGAAAGTCCAACTAATTGACAATTCAGCGCTTCAAATTCTTTTTGCATAGATGCAAATGTCATAAATTCAGAGGTACAAACTGGCGTAAAATCAGCTGGATGACTAAATAAAATCACCCATTTTCCTTTATAATCAGCCGGAAAATTAATGTCACCTTGGGTTGTTACTGCTTTAAATGCCGGAGCCTTGTCTCCAATACGTGGCATTACTTTCACTTCTTGATTTGTTTCCATAAATTTAGTTTTGTTAGTTTGTGAAAAAATACTTATTGCCAACTTTATATATTTCTTCGCAAATATAATGAACGTACGTTCATTATCCAAATAATTATTAGAGTTTTTTTGATATTTAACATTAATTTATCTGACTTTAACCTCGACCCTCCTCCCACCCTCCTCCCACTATGCTCCGATAGAAACTCAAAACAAATTCTCTCATAAAAACCCCCAACACAAAATCAGTTTTACAATAACAATAAAATAGAGAGAAAAAACTAGGATTGAGGCACTTTGATTTCAAATTATTATCTAACTTTCGAAAATTTATAAACACATCACAATTTATTGATAGAAAAACCTTTAATATGAAGAATTTAATAAGGATTGTTTTAACTTTAAGTTTGTTAATGCCTGCTTTCTGGTCGTGTTATGATGATTCTGCTCTAAAAAACAAGGTGGATTCTCTCGAAACAAGATTGGCGGCTATTGAAAAGTTAACCGCACAAATAAACACTAACATCGCTTCTCTGCAAACGGCTGTAACGGCTCTACAAAACAATGATTATGTCACTTCTATTTCGGAAATAAAAGAAGGGGATAAGGTTATTGGTTACTCGCTCGCATTTGCAAAAAGCGGAAGTGCAACAATTTATCATGGAACAAATGGCAATGATGGCGCAGATGGTAAGGATGGTACAGATGGATTAACGCCTGTGATTGGTGTGAAAGTTTTCTCTGATGGTTTGTTTTATTGGACGGTTAACGGGAATTGGATGACTGACGAATCGGGAAATAAAGTGAGGGCTGTCGCTAAAGATGGGACAAACGGGGATAACGGGACTGATGGAATCACGCCTCAACTTAAAATAGAAAATGGGTATTGGATGCTGTCGGCTGATAATGGACTAACATGGACTAATTTAGGTAAAGCAACCGGAGCTGATGGAATCGATGGAATCGATGGAATCGATGGCATTAACGGTGGTGATAGTTTCTTCCAAAATGTTACGTATGATGATAAAAGTGTTTTCTTAACCTTGACGAATGGAACGGTCATCACGCTGCCTAAAGAAAAACCGTTATCTATCTCTTTTGATGAAGCTGTTGATATTTCTATCACTCCGGGGGAAACAAAAACACTGAATTATATCATCACGGGAGCTTCTGATAAAACAATCGTTAAGGCTTTGGGACAAAATGGATGGAGGGCCAAGGTAATTCCAACCGACATATCTTCGGGGACCATTACTGTTACTGCTCCTAATCCTTTGGTTGAAGATGAGATTTTGGTCTTGGTCTACGATGGTTATTCTAAAACGATAATGAGTAGCATCAATTTCATCACTGGAATAATTACTGTTGCTGAACAATATTTCTTACTACCTAAAGGGACATCAACAGCGGATATTTTGGTAGATACAAATATCGATTATGTGATTGAAATTCCTGATGATGCTAAATCATGGGTGTCGGTTTCTAAAATTGCTACACGTTCTACGATGCGCTACGAAACAATTACTTTCAACTTGAAAGAGAATGTGGGACCAACGCGCTATGCTTCTGTCTCGCTGAAAAATAATGCGGGGCTGATTTTGAAAACTATTGCTTTTGAACAGTCAAGCGGAATTTCTTATAGTCTTAACTTGGGGGTTGCGCCTACAAATGGGGGACTGGTCAATGGTTCCGGAAATTATCAGGAGGGTACTGTTGTAAACATCTCTGCTACTGCAAATAGTGGTTATGTTTTTAAAAACTGGACCGGTGATACGCAATTTATAACTAATGCTGAGGTAGCTGCTTCAACAGTGACGATGCCTGCACAGAATATTACGCTGACGGCCAACTTTATAGAGGATCAATCTCTTCCTTTCAAGGATGGCGAAGTTGTTAAAGTGCAGAGCTCTACTTCGGGTGATGGCATTGATCTCGTTTTTCTTGGGGATGGTTACACGATTGATGATATTGGAAAAGGGAAGTTTATGAACGACCTCAACAAGGGTATTGAACATTTCTTTTCTATCGAACCGTACAAGTCTTACAGAAGTTATTTTAATATTTATATCGTTTATGCGTTCTCACAGGAAAGTGGAATCAGCGATATTAATGTGACAAAAAATACGGCGTTTTCTTCTAAATATATGAAAGCACCTCCTTCTACAATAATGTCGACGGATAACGATAAGTGTTTTGAATATGCACAAAAGGCTCCGTTAAGTTCCGACTTGACTCAAACACTTGTCACGGTCATTACTAACAGCTCAAGATATGCGGGAACGACTTATTCTTATTCTGATGGTAAGGCTATTGCAGTCGCTCCGGTTTCAACAGAACCTTACCCAAACGATTTCAGAGGTTTGGTGCAGCATGAGGCTGCGGGACACGGTTTCGGAAAACTTGCCGATGAATATGTTTCGTTTAGAACAACAACTATTCCTCTCTCTCAACAAGAAGATCTCAGAAAATGGCAACAGTGGGGATTCGACCTCAATGTGGATCTGACTAATAATTTATCTGAAATATTGTGGAAACATTTCGTTAGTGATCCAACTTATTCATATGTGGGTGCTTATGAAGGGGCTAGATATTATGCTTTTGGAATCTGGAGGTCTGAACCAAAAAGTCTGATGATAGATAATATTGCATATATAAACGCACCAAGCAGGGAACTGATTGTCAAGAGGATAAAACGGTTTGCTGGTGAGACTTACTCTTTTGAGGAATTCAAACTAAAAGATGTGAAAGAGTCTTATGCAATGACAAGTTCTGTCGACATTCCTGTCGATAATGAGAAACTACTCCCACCACCAATCCGTATCATAGTAAATTAATATGAAAAGAATCTTGATCTCCTTGTTTTTTACGTTTGCATTCATTGCAATCGTTAACGCTCAAAGCATTTCTATAAAAGCGACAAAGAAATACTTGAATATCCCAATCTCAAATGAGGCAAATAGGGAAGTTATGACAATTGAAGTGAACGGAACTAAGGAAAGGGTTTTTGATGTTCGACTGGCTTCTGAAAATCCTGATTACTGGGTCTTCTGCGACATATCGGCTTTCAAAAACAAAACTCTTAATATTTCATTCTCATCACAAAATAATGGGTTGAATAAAATCTATCAATCGGACGAAATTGCAGGACTGGATAGCTTATATAAAGAACAAAACAGACCGCAATTCCACTTCTCAAGCAGAAGGGGATGGAACAACGACCCAAATGGACTAATTTATTACGAAGGTGAATATCACTTGTTTTATCAACATAATCCGTATGAAAAGGAATGGGGAAATATGCACTGGGGACATGCTGTTAGCAACGACATGATACATTGGAGGGAGCTTCCGGTTGCGCTGTATCCGGATGAACTTGGTACAATGTTCTCGGGATCGGTGGTCGTAGATTATCAAAATACGGCTGGCTTCAACAAAGGCAAAACTTCGGCAATGGTTGCTTTATATACAGCCGACAATCCTGATAGACAGATACAATGTGTCGCATATAGCTTGGATAAAGGACGTACGTGGACTAAATATGACAAGAACCCGGTAATTGATTCAAAAGATAAATGGAATAGCAAGGATACAAGGGACCCAAAAGTGTTTTGGTATGCACCTGGCAAGAATTGGGTGATGGTATTGAACGAAAGGGATGGGCATTCTATCTATAACTCAAATAATTTGAAAGACTGGACTTTCGAAAGCCATATTACGGGTTTTTGGGAATGCCCGGAATTATTTGAACTGCCGGTTGATAATAACCCTAATAAGAAAAAATGGGTTATGTATGGGGCTTCGGGTACTTATATGATTGGGAATTTTAATGGGAAGGTTTTTACTCCCGAATCGGGTAAACATTATTACACGACTGGCTCTGCTTATGCAGGACAGACATTCAACAATATTCCTCAATCGGATGGCAGAAGAATACAAATTAGCTGGGGACGGATTACTCCTAAAAATATGCCTTTTAACATGCTAATGTTGCTGCCTACTGAACTTAAATTGAAATCTACTAATAATGGAGTCAGATTATTTAGTGCTCCAATCGATGAAACAAATTTACTAACGGATAATTGTGAGAAATGGGCAAACTTAAATGTCGAACAGGCTGATAAAAATTTGAATGTGTACAAAGATGAACAGCTTTTGCGTATTAAAATGACAATGAAACTTTCACATGCTACTAGTGCTGGACTGGATTTTAAAGGGCAGTCTATACTGAATTACGACATGAACAACAACACGGTGAATGGTGTGTTTTATTCGCCTGAAGATATGACAAGCATGGAAATTTCCGCTGATATTTTCATAGACAAATCGTCTGTTGAAGTTTTTATCGATAATGGGGCTTATTCTTACTCTTTCGAAAGAAAAATTAACGACCAAAATAAGGACTTCAATTTTTGGGGAAATAACATCCAAATCAAGAATCTTGAGGTTTTTCGACTTAAATCTATATGGTTTAACTAAATTTAACTGGGCTTTGTGACGAATATTTTCAATACCGTGTTAATTAGTTAGTGAAGGGAAACGAATGTTTCTCCATAATTAAAACTAAAAATAATAATGTTGAATATGATAATTAAAATGATAATAATTTGTTCTTTTTTATTTAGCTCATGGTTGAACTTCTTTTTTAATCCTTATTATATAGATCATGGTTCCAATTGTTTTTTAATGGAGTAGTTTTAGGTTCATTGGTTAATGTAGATACTGGTTTTAGGTGAAATATTGTCATGCTGTTAATAATGGAACCGAGTGGCATTTGGAGAAAACTTCAATACCTGAAGTTTTCTCCGGATGCTTATCACTCAATTTTATGAATACTTCATAAATGCTTTTAGAAAACAATGATTCATGTTACATTTTAGGTGTTAATTTACACGACTGCCCTTCATCTGATATGTTGTTCCATAGGGAGTTTCATCATCTTCAAAGGCTACTTCAAAATAAATACTGTCGTTGTTAATTATTTTGCCATTGGTAATTTTTACACCAATATTGTGATCTTCAATTTGACTTATTGAATGCTTTGTTTGAAATGCACTGTTTGTTTCAATAACTGCAACGTTTACCTGAAAGTCCCAGAAATAGTTCTCGTTATCTTTTAAAACTATGGAGTCTTTACGCGTTGATGAAATTTGATCTGCTTGAAGAATGACGTTTTTGAAAATTACTTCATTGCCTATATATGCATCAACTTTCCATTCTCCTACTAAAGGGTGTTCAGTGGCTTCTTGTAGGTCAACTTTTTCTTCGCTTTCGCAAGATGCAAGCATGAATACTATGCTTAGAATGGATAATAGATAAATTAAAATATTATTATGTAACTTGCTCATATTTATTTGATTGTTAATTCTTTTTTATTTGTTTTGTCACCGTTTACAACATATACAGTATATGTTCCTTTTCTAACCCTCATTCTAATTGATGTATGATAACTTACAATTCTTCTGGAAAATATTGCATTACCGTCTACATCTGTAATGGTTACCGTTGCAGAAGCGGATAGTGGACCTTTGATGTTGATGCAAATCCTACTGTATCTGTCTAAATAGATAACAATGTTTGGATCGTTCACCTCAACTGTTGGAGGAGTTTCAGTATTTTCACTTGGATCAGCACCGGGAGGAGTTACGGGATCTTCAGTCGGAGGGGTTACGGGATCTTCAACAGGAGTTTCTGTTGGTGGAGTAACAGGATCTTCTACTGGGGGTGTTACAGGATCTACTACCGGTGGGGGTGTCAGACCAACTCGGGCTCTTCCTACTAATTGGTCAGGAAGGATCGATGCAGATAAACTTGGGTTGTATTTGTTTGTTTCACTACCGGTTACGGGTAATACATTATCGTTAAACCAAACGTTATTCAGAAAACCATCCTTGTGCATATAGTTGATCTCGTTGTTGGCTACGGTAATATTGTAGGAGTTGCCTTTGTCTGCTACATACCAGTTGCTTGCGGTTACACCTACATTTGTGAAGTATTTCTGACTGCCATAGACTTTATTGTTACGAACTATCATATCGTGTCCACCGGAAATACCCATTCCGTACTGACCGGGGTTTACAAGAATATTGTCTTCTGCAATCTGATAAGATCCGCCGTAATCGCCAATATTTATGCCGCCACCACTTAAAGAAGGACCTCCTCCTCTAATCCAGTTTCCTTTTATCATAATTGGACTCTGAGCGGTACCATTGGAGTTGTAAACATTGACAAGATCTTCTGGTGTGCTCTCGCCAAAAATGTTATCATTGACATTGTAACTAATACTGTTACCTTCGCCATACACTTCGATAAATTGGGCCATTACGCCTGTTTTATCTCCTCCTTTTAGAGGACCCACAATATTGTATAAGTCGTTGTACTCAAACTTTACTCCTGTGGAAGTGGAAGCTACCATTCCGGATTGCACATTCTCGAATGTGTTGTCGATAATTGTGACATTTTTACAATTATACAGATAGATTCCTCTTTTGGTAGGGGTAGAAGCGAATCGGTTGTTTCTGATAATAACATTTTCACAATTGTACAGGGCAATGAGATCTGCATCGCCATTCGCAAATTCTAAACCTTCAATAACAAAATTACTCATTCCTACATATTTTACAGGAGATGATGGAGAATAGGAACCAGTATAACGAGCTCCTTGTCCGTAAGATTGATGAATAGTTAAGAATAAAAGTAGTACACTAAGTACCATGCAAATACTTGTTCTTTTCATTGTTTGTTTCATAAAAAATTGTCCACAAAATTACTTGTTTTTTCAACACGAATATCTTAAAAAATAACTCTTGCGATGGAATTTAATATCATTTATAGTCAATTAACTTAATAATTAAAACAAAATATGGCCTTTTTCTTACATTTTTTTAATACAAAGAGACATTTTTATATTATAACGTTGTTTATCAATTATTTATAATGTTAAAATGCGTGGTTGGTTATAATATAACAAACACTTGTAGTTTACAATACAAAAGAAAAATTACTTGGTTATAACATTTTGCATAAAGTGATAATACTTTTGGATATGTGAAAATACTTAATTGAAATTGTATAAATATCTATTGATTGGATTTTAGGTTAAAATCAAACGTACTTGATTTACTCACTGGTAAATCATCAACTCTCAAAGAAATGGCTGCTAAACATTGGTTATCATTAGTTGCCGGATATCAATAGTCGATAGTACTATTATTGAATTCTACTATTATTAAGTGTACCAAAATGAAAAGAATCAACTTATTAGCTTTGATTATTCTATGTATGTCATCTTGTTCCCAAGTAAAAAACATTGCTTACCTTCAAAAAATTGACGGGGAAAAGACATTCATTAATAAAAGTTCTTTCGAAGCTCGTATTAAACCGGGGGACATGCTTTCTATAACAGTTGTAAGTAGCGAACCGGAAGCTTCCAGAAGATATAATCTGATTACACCTCAATTAGATGACGAGATAAACTCTATGATTACACAACCAACTCTGCAAAATTATCTTGTGGATATTAATGGAAACATCAATTTCCCAATATTAGGTGTAATGAATGTGCAAGGTATGAATAAAATAGAACTGGGACAACATATTGAAAAGGAATTAAAACCTTTCTTTACTGATGAAATGCCAGTTATTACTATTCGATTCTTGAATTATTCAGTGAATGTTTTGGGGGAAGTTCTACATCCCGGAAAGTTCGAAACTACGAATGAAAGAATGACCATTTTTGAGGGACTGGCTTTGGCAGGAGATATGACGATTTACGGTAGACGAGATAATGTAAAAGTGTTACGTGAAGAGGCTAACGGAGAAAGAAACATTTATACACTTAATCTCAATGATAGCAATATCTTTTCGTCTCCGGCATATTTCCTGGAACAAAATGATGTGGTGTACGTCGAACCTAATCAGTCGAGGGCTAACTCTTCAAAATTCGGAGCAGCCGAGACATATAGAATATCTACAATTTCTGTTTTGATTTCACTGGCAACCATGGCTGCCGCAATCATGGGACTGGTAAAATAACGGTATAATTATTAAATTTTTAAACTATGTACAACTTTTCAGAGGCTGAAGAGGAATTCAGTATGCTCTCACAAAAGCCCGTGGACTTTAGAAGCATACTCTTGAAATATTTTTCCTATTGGAAATGGTTTCTTATCTCTCTTGTAATTTTTATTACAATTGGCTTGATTTATTATACACATAAATTACCGAAATACAAAGTACAGACATCTATATTGTTTAGAGATGATCAAAGAGGAGGTGGTACATCAGAAATGAACTTGTTCAAAGAATTAGGTTTGGTTACTCAAAAAAATAATGTTGATAACGAAATTGAAATTCTCAAAAAATCGTTGATTGTTGAAATGGTTGTAAGAGACTTAGGACTCTATGCTTCTTATACCGAGATGAAACCGACAAAAATTGTCAGGGAATTGGGTCTGCACAAGATTTTCCCAAAATTGTCAATGAAAAAAACAGAGGTGCTGTATGGTAACGAATGCCCTTTTTTAATTGTATTGCCTGTAAGCATGCAAGATAAACTGGATGGGGTAATTGTTTTTGATGTAACTGCTAAAACGAATGGAAGCTACCTGTTTTCCGGAGTATTCTCGGAGGCACATTTCAATATAAATGCGTCTTCTTCTGATAGCATTGTGCGTCTTCCTTTCGGAAATGTGAATCTAAAAAAGGGTAATAGACTTTTAACTGAAGATATGACAGTGAGAGTGATTCTGCGAAATCCGCAAAATGTGGCTGATCAATATCTGGGTAATCTGAAAGTGGAACTGACTTCTAAAACAACTTCTATAGCTGACCTATCGTTGATCTGTACGGATGGGGAGTTGGGAAAAGATTTCATAAAAAGATACATTGAAACATACAATGAAGAAGGAATAAAAGACCAGATTGAACTAGCAGACAAAATGTCTCAACTTATTGATGAACATCTTTCACAACTGAACAGTGAACTTAGTACAGTCGAAACACAGGTTCAAAAATATAAACAATCTCAGGGATTGACAGATATCGCTTCTCAGGCTGATATATTTAATGTGCAATCAGCCAGTGTTGGACAAAAAAAGGTAGAAGTGGAATCACAATATGCTATTGCTTCTAACCTAAATAATTATGTACAACAAAAAAATAGTCATGATCAGATGTTACCCGCTAATTCAGGCATCACTAACTCGGTATTAAATGAGCAGATTAATCTGTACAACAACTTGGTAATGGAACGTAATAAGCTCTCTCGAATTGCATCCAGCAGTAATCAGTCGATGATTGCGTTGAATAACCAAATTGAATCAACATTTAACTCCGTTAAATCTGGATTACAAAACGAAAAAAATAACCTTGAGATACAACTGAACGATATTTCGGCTATGTATTATCAGAACAATGCCAGAATAAGAGCCATTCCCAAACAGGAACGTGTTTATTCTGACATAAAACGTCAGCAAAATGTGAAAGAAGAACTCTTTTTGTATCTGCTTCAAAAGAAAGAGGAAAAATATATGAATATGGCTACGGCTGAACCGAGCAGTAAATTGATTGATCAAATACGAATCTTGGGTGTCGTTTCTCCTAATCTAAAGTTAATAGGATTGTTTTTCTTAGCTATCGGATTGATTATACCAATTATTGTAATTAAGATTAAAGATCTTTTACGATACAAGATCAGTTCTAAAGATGAAATAGAAAATATTTCTTCTGTACCGGTTTTGGGCGAGATTCCTTTATCACAACAGTTGGAATTCACGGTTATAAAAGAGAATGATAATGGCAGTTTTAGTGAAATGGTAAGACTCCTCAGGGCTAATCTACTCTTCATCAGCGACAATAACAATAAAAAGGTTATCAATATGCTGTCAAGCATTAGCGGTGAGGGTAAGAGTTTTATAACTATTAATCTGGCAATAAGTTTGGCTATGCTTGATAAAAAAGTACTGATTGTTGAACTTGATATAAGAAAACCAAAATTGTCGAAATATATGGGGCTCGACAAAGATCAAGGGATAACTCTTTACTTATCGGGATATGCTACAAAAGAGGAAATTATCAAACCTACTCCTTTTCATAATAACTTATCGATTATTCCTGCGGGCAAAATCCCTCCTAATCCTAACGAGCTCTTGGCTAAGCCGTTGCTAGACGAATTAATAGTCGAATTGCGTAATAATTATGATTATATATTAATTGACACTGCTCCATTGGGGGTTGTATCAGACAGTTTTTTACTGAATCGACTAGTTGATATCAACCTTTATATTGTTCGCGCTGATTATACTCCAAAAAGGTATATTCAAGATGCTGACCGTTATTTCAGAGAAAATAAACTCAAAAAAATGTATTTCATTCTGAACGGGGTTGATTTAAGTTCGGTATCTCACAGATACGGTTATGGTAAAAAATATGAATATGGATACAGGTCGACATCATAATGACAACTTTTTAATATAATAAGTTATGACAATGAGACTCAATGGAGCAAGAATTATCACTCTCCACAAAACATTGGACAGAAGAGGGAATCTTTCTGTTATCGAGGAAATACAACATATTCCTTTTAAGATAAAGCGCACCTATTGGATATATGATGTACCCGGGGGAGAAGTCAGGGGTGGTCATGCCTATAAAAGAAATCAGGAATTTATCGTTGCTCTCTCTGGTAGTTTCGATGTGATACTCGATAACGGAAAAGAAAGGGAGGTGTTTTCTCTGAATCGTTCTTATTATGGATTGTATGTTCCAAAGGGTGTGTGGAGACAAATGCAGAATTTTTCAACAAATTCTTTGGCTCTAGTACTAGCCTCAACGAAATTCGATGTTACAGATTATATATATGATTACGCACTATTTAAAGAATTTACAAATGAAAAAAACGAACATATATGATTGTTCTATGATTGAAATTGACAAACATCATCACGAAAAAGGGAACATCAGCGTAGTTGAAAATGGTAAAACTATTCCTTTTAATGTAAAACGGGTATATTATCTCTATGATGTACCGGGTGGTGAATCTAGGGGTGGACATGCTCATAAAGAGTTACAACAATTCATTGTTGCGGCTAGTGGTAGCTTCGATGTGACATTGGATGATGGCATATTGAAAAGAACCTTTACAATTAACAGACCTTATCGCGGACTTCTTATTGTCCCAGGTATCTGGAGAGAATTGGACAACTTCTCGTCCGGCTCTGTTTGTCTTGTACTGGCTTCTACAGAGTATACTGAAGATGACTATATTAGAGATTATAACATGTTTAAAGAGTATAAAAAATGATTTACCAAAATACTGATGTACAGAGTGCATTCATAGGTGAAAACACGAATATATGGCAGTTCAGCGTGGTGCTACAGGGTGCAAGAATTGGTAATAACTGCAATATTTGTGCACATGTATTTATTGAAAATGATGTTATTATTGGTAATAATGTAACCATAAAAAGTGGGGTTCAGTTATGGGATGGAATAACAATTGAAGATAATGTATTCATAGGTCCAAATGCAACTTTCACCAATGAATTGGTTCCAAGATCCAAGGCTCATGACTCGTCGAAATTGAAAAAGACATTGATAAAAAACGGTGCTTCGATTGGGGCAAATGCAACTATATTACCGGGAATTGTGATTGGAGCTTATGCTTTTATTGGGGCTGGAAGCGTTATCACTAAAGATATTGAGGATTATACTTTGTGGTATGGTAATCCGGCTGTTCAAAAAGGGTACATTACTGAAAATGGAATTATACTAGATATGAACAAAAAGGATAAATTAGGAGTGGAACATCAACTTAAAAACGAATTCCTATGATTAAATTTCTTGATTTGGAGAAAATAATGCGTAAGTATGATACTGAAATTCATCAGGCTGCTTCTCGTGTTATCGATGCTGGCTGGTATCTTCTTGGAAATGAAACCAAACAGTTCGAGAAGGATTATTCAAATTATATAGGTTCCCACTATTGTGTTGCTGTAGCAAACGGATTGGATGCTTTACGAATTATCTTAAGGTCTTATATGGAATTGGGTACAATTTCAAAAGGTGACGAAATAATTGTTCCGGCTAATACTTTTATAGCCTCTATCCTTGCTATTAGTGATAATGAGCTTGTTCCTATTTTAGTTGAACCTGATATCAATACATATTTGATAGATGAGTCGAAGATGGAAGAGGCTATTACACCAAAAACAAAAGGAATCATGATAGTGCATCTTTATGGTCAATGTGCTTACACTTATGAAATTGCTGACATATGCAAGAAGCATAACTTATTACTGATTGAAGACAATGCACAATCTGTTGGTTGTAAATTCCATGATAGAATTACAGGTTCGCTTGGTGATGCTGCTGGTCATAGTTTCTATCCGGGAAAAAACTTAGGAGCTTTTGGAGATGGTGGTGCGATTACTACCAACAATAAGACTTTGGCAGATACTGCACGAGCTTTGGCAAACTATGGTTCTAATGCCAAATACATATTTGAATACAAGGGATTAAACAGCCGACTAGATGAAATTCAAGCTGCCATTCTGGATGTAAAACTGAAGCATTTGGACGAAGATAACGAACACAGAAAAGTAGTGGCTCAATACTATTTTGATAATATAAATAACCCGGAAATCATACTACCTGTCGCAAAAGAGAGGGATGCGCATGTTTTTCACTTATATGTGATTAGAACAACTAATCGCGACGAACTGCTGCAATATCTTTCTGACAATCATATTCAGGTGCTTATTCACTATCCTATCCCACCACATAAACAGAAAGCTTACAAAGAGTGGAACAATTTGCATTTTCCTGTCACTGAGAAAATTCATAACGAAGTATTAAGTTTACCCATAAGCCAGGTCATCACTGACGATGAAGTGAAAACAGTAGTGGAAATTGTGAACTCTTTCCATTCAAATAATAAATGTTGATAAAAAATGAATGAACAACAATCATCATACCGGCAAATAATGAAAGCGACTTCTCTGTTTGGAGGGGTTCAGTTCTTTCAGATAATAATTTCGGTGATACGCTCCAAATTTATAGCTGTGTTACTGGGACCAACAGGTATGGGTATTGTTGGCTTACTTACCTCAACAACAGGCTTGGTGGGGGCACTAACTAATTTTGGTCTGGGTACCAGTGCCGTAAAAAATATATCGGAAGCGAACAGTACAGGAGATGAAAATCGAATACTGTCGGTCATTTCTGTGATGCGGCGACTGGTTTGGATTACCGGCGCTTTGGGAAGCATCATGACGTTGATTTTCTCTCCATGGCTAAGCGAGATTACATTTGGGAACAAGGATTATGCATTCGCTTTTATTTGGCTGTCAATAACCTTGCTTTTAAATCAGCTAAGCGGTGGACAATTGGTTCTACTACAGGGATTACGTAAGATAAAACAGTTGGCTCAAGCAAATGTTTATGGTAGTTTAAGTGCATTAATTATCACTATTCCTCTCTATTATAAATTTGGAGAAAAGGGTATTGTTCCAGTCATGATTATTACTGCTGTTATCACGCTCTTTTTCTCTTGGTACTTTGCACGTACTGCCAAAATGAAATCGATAAAGATAACAAAAGAATTAACGCTTACTGAGGGCAAAAATATGCTCAAAATGGGGTTTGCAATTAGTTTGAGTGGATTAATTTCCCTGATGGGTGCTTATATTTTACGTATTTTCATAAACCGAACCGGAAACTTATCGGATGTGGGTTTATATAGCGCAGGTTTTACCATTATCGGAAGTTATGTGGGAATGATTTTTAGCGCTATGGGAACGGATTATTATCCGCGACTATCAGCTGTTGCAAACGATGATGAACAATGCAGACAAAACATCAATCAACAGGCTGAAATTGCTTTGCTTATATTGGCTCCTATATTGATTATTTTTCTGGTATTTGTTAATTGGGCAGTTATTTTACTTTATTCTACTAAGTTTTTGGCCGTGACAGATATGGTGTATTGGGCGGCATTAGGTATGTTTTTTAAAGCTATTAGTTGGTCGATCGCCTTTGTCTTTCTAGCAAAAGGTGCGAGCTTGCTTTTCTTTTGGAATGAATTGGCCGGCGAATCATATACTTTGGGATTTAATGTACTGGGGTATCATTTGGGTGGATTGACCGGCTTAGGAATCTCATTTTTGATAACGTATCTTATCTATATGATTCAGGTGTTCATAATCGCAAAAGTAAAATACAAATTTTCATTCAGTCCTTCGTTTAAAAAAATCTTTCTGTTACAGTTTGTATTGGCGCTAATGGGATTTGTAGTTGTTAAACTTTTTAGTCAGCCTTATCCGTATGTCATAGGTTCTGTATTAATCGGAATTTCAGTTTGGTATTCATACAAAGAGCTGGATAACAGAATAGGATTGAATGATATTTTGAAAAATTATGTATCAAAATTCAAAAACAAATAGGCCATATGGAAAATCAAGAGCAATTAAATCAATCGAATAATTCTATAAAAACAATGCGTATTTTATGGATCATTCGTGATGTTCTTCCGGATTTTCATCCTTTTGTGATAGGAAAACCAACAACAGGCGGGACATGGATTGCTCCTTTATTTTATGCACTAAAAAACCAATCAGATGTAACGCTAGGATCTGTAACTCCTGTTTTAGACGGAATGGAGCAAAAGATAGATCTTGACAATATCTCTTATTATGCAATTAAAATAAACGAAAAAGAGAATAGTTCATTTATGAACAAGACACTAGCAGAAAAATATCTCTCAATTATCAAGGATTTCAAACCGGACATTATCCATGTTCATGGTACCGAATACAATTTCGGACTACTGCGTAAATATGTATCTCCGCAAATTCCGATTGTCTGTTCAATTCAGAGTATTATTGCACCTTACCGTGATTGTCTTAAAAAGTTGGATACAACACTTAAACTGTGCCGTTATCGGTCTGTTAAAAACAGGTTCGGAAGGGGTGGCATTAACAGCGACTTGCGAAAGTGGAATAAATATTGTTCTGTTGAAAAAGAAATATTCAAAGTAAATCAGTATTTCATTGGAAGGACTTGGTGGGATAAGACTCAACTGCAGATTTTGAATTCGAACACATCATACTTCTATGGGGAGGAACTGCTACGATCACCTTTTTATTATACTCAATGGGACTTGAATCAGTGTGAACGTCACAGAATATTTATTTCATCGGCTCAATATCCAATTAAGGGATTCCATATTTTATTGAAGGCGGTAGCTTTCCTGAAAGATGATTATCCTGATATAAAGATAGTGGTACCACTGCTATCTATTAACATGAAATCATCCGGGATCAAAGATTGGATGATTGGAGAAGATTATAGTAATTATCTAAAAAGATTGATCAAAAAATATAAACTTGAAGATAATATTAAAATGAGAGATAGTTTGTCAGCTTATGAGATGGCTAAGGAATTCCGAAAAGCACATCTTTTTGTGCTGCCATCGTTAATTGAAAACAGTCCAAACTCTTTGGGTGAAAGTATGCTAGTCGGAACGCCTGTTGTGGTTTCTATAATGGGGGGGATCACTTCGATTGTTAGTGATAATGAGAGCGCTCTCCTCTTTCCTTCGGGAGATTTTTACTACCTGGCCTTTCAAATAGGAAGAATATTCTCTAACGATAATTTGGCTTTGAAGTTGAGCAAAAATGCACGACAAATAGCACTAAAAAGACATGATGTAAAGCAAACATCAGAACAGTATTGTCATATCTATGAAGAAATAATTAAGCAACACAATGAAAGTATTAGAAATATTCCACGAACTTAAATTCTCTGGGGCTGAAATTATGTATGCTGATGCCTCATCTTTTTTACGTGAAAAAGGTTGCGATTTAACAGCTATGGCAACAGCATCCAATTTTGGTGAATATACTTCTCATTTCAAACATGTCGGATATAATGTAATCCACAAACCTTATCCTGCCCGATGTAATTTTTTTGGACGGTTGCGATACTGGTTGAGTTTTATCCGTTATATTAAGAACGAAGCTTTTGATGTGATTCACATACACAGTCATTCTATGATGTGGGAAATGGCTTTTGCCGCACATCTGGCTGGGAAACGTTCAATTTATACTTTCCACAGCGTATTTCCTTCTCACTCATACAGTTATCCGTATCACCGATTTCAAAGGTGGAGTGCAAAAAGAATATTTGGCTGTAAGTTTCAAAGTATTAGCGATTCTGTACATGATCATGAACTGACGTTTTATAACAATAGGACAATTAAAATATATAATTGGTATGGCAATAATCGGTTTTATCCCGCTGACAATGAAGAAAAGGCAGAAGTGAGGAAAGAATTAGCTATTTCTCCAGAGGCATTAGTACTTATTTCTGTTGGTGGCTGCAGTTCGAACAAAAGACATTCGGATATTATCAAAGCGCTTCCTCGAATAATAGAAGATAACCCTTCTGTCGTTTATCTGCATTTGGGAATGGGCGAGATGGAAGAAGAGGAGAAACTGTTGGCAGCTAAACTTCAAGTGACAAACAATATACAATTTTGTAAAAATAAATCTGATGTAAGAAAGTATCTAATTGCTTCAGATTTCTATATAATGTCCAGCGAACACGAAGGTATGCCTATAACTACAATAGAAGCTATGGCAAGCGGTATACCTGCCATACTTTATAATGTACCAGGTCTTCGTGATTTTAATCAGCATGGCGAACATAGTTTGCTAATTCCAGAAGATTATGAAATACTAGCTTACAGCGTCATCTATCTTCGTTTGCATCCGGATGTGTCTATTCGGTTATCTAATAACGCTAGAGAGTATGTTAATAACACATACAATCTACAGACTAATGTATCTGAAATTTTTAATCTTTATTCATCAAAGAAAGTATGATTAATATAAATAGACAAATCATAAGTCACGCTTTACCTTTCACTATTTTACTAATAGCAATTATTTCAATATTGTCTTTATCGAAACCGGGGGGTACGATTCTTGATAAATTGAATATTACTGTAGCATGGTGGATGATTGCTTTTATTATTTTGACAATATTCCTTTTCTCAAAATATTATTTTGTGGATTTAAGGAACAAGAGAAATCTGCGATTTGTCTTAATATATCTTCTTTGGAATATTGTATGCATTATCAGAGGGATGTTTGTTGCTGAAATATATTGGGACTGGAAGGGTTTGATTGAGAATGCCATGGCTCTGATGTTACCCATTGTAGCTTATTCAGCTACAAACAAAACACTTGTTCAATCAACTCTATCAGTCTATATTTCTTATGCACTACCTCTTTTTCTGATTTTTGCATTTATGATAAGAACGGAAGCATTCGGATTCTATCTTATGCCAATTAGTTTTTTATTATTGTTTCTTCCTGCACTCACAAGGGCACAAAAAGCACTTTTACTTTTGGTTACCGTTGTTGTTCTTACAGCAGATCTGGGAGCACGAAGTAATGTATTGAAATTCTCAATCCCTCTAGTCATTTTGCTAATATATTATTTCAGAAAAAGCATTTCTGTGAAAATGATTGAATCTATTCGCATTTCACTATTTGCTATTCCTCTGATACTATTCATCTTAGGCATTAGTGGCGTTTTTAATATCTTTAAGATGAGTGATTATTTTAAAGATGAAATTACTGCTATTGGAACAGATGAATCAGGTTCCCGTTCTGAAGTTGACATCACTGTTGATACACGAAGCTTTATTTATTCGGAGGTGCTTCAATCAGCAATAAATAATCAATACTGGTTAATTGGAAGAACACCTGCAAGAGGGAACGACTCTTTTACCTTTGGTGCAATTGATTATGAGTTGACACGCAGAAACGAAAGATTGGGAAATGAAGTCGCAGTAGCCAATGTATTTACATGGACAGGCATTATTGGCCTAATTCTTTATATGTTGATTTTTTATAGTGCTTCATGGTTAGCCGTAAACAAATCAAAAAACATTTATACTCGAATGATTGGGATTCTTATAGCTTTTAGATGGCTATATGCCTGGGTGGAAGATATAAATAATTTTTCATTAAATTATTTCATGATCTGGTTAATGATCGGTTTGTGCATTTCATTTACTTTCCGACAAATGACTAATATCGAATGCATAATATGGGTGCGTGGTATTTTTGATAGACGGTATGTTCATTACCAAAAACATTTGAACAAAAAAAGAAAAAATGAGAATAAAGGAAATTGCGGTATTGATGACTTGTCATAACAGAAAATCTAAGACAATCACTTGTTTGAATTCTCTGTTCGAAGCAGAAGTGCCTTCTGATTGTCACCTCGATGTATATCTAATGGATGACGGTTCTATTGATGGAACGGCAGAAGCCGTAAAAATGCTTTTTCCTACTGTCTCTGTTTGGCAAGGGAATGGCAACTTATATTGGGCAAGGGGAATGCATTTAATCTGGGAAAGAGCTATGAAAGAAAAGGTATACGATGCATTTTTATTGATTAACGACGATGTACGTTTATATCATTATTTCTTAATTAATCTATTAAAAACGGATGAATATTCGCTATCACATAATGGATGCAGTGGCGTTTATTCGGGTGCAACTATCGATAAAAATTCTCACAAGATTACATATGGTGGATTAAAAATAAAAACCAACCATTTAATTGTTAGACTTATACAACTCGCACCTGCAGAATATCCTCAAAGCTGTGAAATAACTAATGCTAACATTCTATGGATCAGCAAAATGACTGTAGACATCATTGGCATCTTTGATAAACGATTTATTCATGGCATCGCTGATTTTGATTATTCATTAAGAGCGCATAAAAAAAATATTCCAGTTTACCTATCACCATATGTTTGCGGTGAGTGTACTAATGATCATCCGACAAACTGGAAAGAGGGTAAAAGTTCTCTAAGAGAAAGGATTCTCTATTTAAAGAGTCCTAAAGGCTTAGCATATAATGAGTATCTCTATTATATAAGGAAGCATTTCCCATTTTATCTGCCCTACTCATTTATAATGTTATGGATGAAAACATTTTTTCCTGTTTTATGGCATAGATTTAAATGATCATTCTATTGTTTTGGATTATTATCAACTAACTAAATGTATTTAAAATGCTTAACAATGTTTCCAAAGATTTATATAGGAGCAATTTTCGTACCGATACACACTTCTTTCTGTCAGAAGGATTTATAGAGGTAGTGAAAAATAAAACGGAAGAGGTATTTCGATTTATTAAAGATGACGATACGTCTATTGGAATTATATTCGGTTTGAAAGAAAAGATACTTTTTAGCCCCTTCTCAGCACCATTTGGTGGATTCCATTATACGCACGAATATATCTCTTACAACGTAATAAATGATTTTATTGCTGATTTAAAAGAGTATATAATTTATAATCAATTCATTGGCGTTTATATCACATTACCACCTGAAATTTATCAAGAGAATATGAATGCTAAATTCATTAATTCTTTTATCAAACTTGGGTTTAACATGCAAACTCCAGATATTACAAATTGGATTGATCTTAAAAAGTTCGATGGTACTTGGAATAATAGAAAGGTTTATCAAAATATTAGAAAAGCTTATAGTAATCAACTTTCCTGCAGCATTACTACCGAAAAAGAATTGATGCAGGATGCATTCAATCTAATTTCCCAAAATCGGATTGGACAGGGTCGCAAAATACACATGACATTTGAAGAAATACTAGAATTGAAAAAACTCATTTCAATAGATTTTTTTATTGTAAAAAATTGTAATGGAGAATTGTCAGGTGCTGCAGTCATTTATCATGGTCATGACTCTATTGTACAGGCTATTTTCCTTGCGGATGACATAAATAGAAGAGAATTGAGAGTAATTGATTTCATGTACATGAAAATCTTCGAATATTACAAACAAATGGGGTTTGACTATATAGATTTAGGCACCTCTACTTCATGTGGTGAGCCAAATATTGGACTGATAAATTTCAAAGAAAGACATAATTGTGCTTCTTCCTTGAGATATTCTTTTATATGGGGTCCTAATGAGAACCCTTCATTCAGTTGTTGTCAGCAGGAAAATAAATAATTGTAAAAAAAATAATGATATGCTACACGATTTTAATCTTTTCAATGGATCATTACAAGAGATAAATTCTTCAAAAATGCTTATTACTACTTTGAATGCTCACTCTTATAATACGTTGAAAAACGACAATGTTTTCCGGGAAGCATTGCTATCGAGCGACGTACTTCTACCTGATGGAATCAGCGTTGTACTAGCTGTGCGTTTTTTAAAGGGTATACGAATAAAAAAAATAGCGGGAGATGATTTATTCCGTTTTGAAATGCAACGAATACATAATAGTAAAGGGAAATGTTTTTTTCTGGGAAGTTCAGAAAATACACTTCATCTAATTCAAGAAAGGGCTGAAAAGGAATATCCTGAGTTAAAAATTCATTGTTATCCTCCACCTTATAAAACAGAATTCAATGAAAATGAAAATCAAGATATTATTAATGCCATAAATGAGTTTGAACCAGATGTACTTTTCATTGGAATGACTGCACCTAAACAGGAAAAATGGGCTTACAAGAATTTTGAACAACTGAAAGTAGGTCATATATGTTGCATTGGTGCTGTTTTCGATTTTTATGCGGGAACTGTTAGAAGAGCACCAGAATGGATGATTAAATTAGGATTGGAATGGTTTTACCGCTTACAAAAGGAACCACGAAGGTTATGGCGTAGATATCTTGTGGGTAACTTCTTGTTTGTTTCGAACATTATAAAAGAGAAGTTTCTGATTTTACATCTGCGAAAGAAACTGAACGATTTAAATACTGATGATATTATTTTAAAAAATTAAGATCTTAAAGTTATGATGGCCAATAAATATTTGAATCCGCATAATAAATACTCTTTAAATCAGAAATTTAGAGAAAGAAGATTTCTTTTCTTTATCTCATTATTAGAAAAGATTGTAACTGATCATCCTGTGTCTATTTTAGATATTGGAGGAACTGAAATATATTGGGAAAGAATGAATTATACTGATAAAAATAACATAAGGATTACATTATTGAATCTGGATAAAGAACCAACTAAAAGTAAGAATATCACAAGTATGAAAGGAAATGCTTGTGATCTATCTGTTTTCAATGATAAACATTTCGACATTATCTTTTCAAATTCAGTCATTGAACATCTTTTCACGTTAGAAAATCAGCAGAAAATGGCCAATGAAGCTATAAGAGTGGGAAAAAACTACTTTATACAAACGCCCAATTTTTATTTTCCAATTGAACCTCATTGGTTGATTCCTTTTTTCCAATTTTTGCCTTTTCAAATCCGAGTACTCCTTACAAGAAACTTCGATTTGGGAAACTACAAAAAATCAAAAAATATGACTGATGCACAAGAAAGGGTTAGGGAAGTTAAATTGTTGACGGAAAACAAAATGAAAAGAATTTTTCCAAATGGGAAGGTCTATAGGGAAAGATTTCTCGGTCTTGTGAAATCAATAACAATGTATCATTTTCCTGATGCATAAATTATGTGTAACCAAAATATTAAAAATGAAAAAAATTATTGATATAATTTATTCAAAGAAATGAAAACAGAAATTGAATTAAAACAAGTTGTTAGGCGCTATATAACAACGTCTTCATCCATGGATATCAATGCACTTGAAGATAGTATGCTAATATTCAATCTAGGATTACTCGACTCTATGGGGTTGCTCTTTTTGATTGATTTCATTAAGGAAGAATTTGATGTGGAAGTAAAAGACAGCGAATTAATTGAGGAGAACTTCCAATCTGTGAATAATATCGCAACTTTTATTTACAAAAAATTACAGAATGGGAATTAGATCATATTGATTTTCGACATTAAGAATAAACTCTACTTTATATTATGTGCGGAATAGCTGGTTTTTACTCGAAAAAAGACAAAGAGGAGGCCTTGGATATTTTAAGTCGCATGCTTAGCTTGATAAAATATCGAGGCCCAGATGAAAGCGGGGCATATTTTTCTCCTGAAGTGTGTTTAGGAAGTGTGAGACTGAGCATTATTGATTTAACAACAGGACAAATGCCGATATCTAACGAAGATAACTCTCTCTGGATTATTTTTAATGGCGAAATATTTAATTATATAGAATTGAAAACGAAATTGATTAAAGCCGGACATAATTTCAAAACTACAAGTGATACAGAAGTGATTCTTCACCTTTATGAAGAATTTGGTGTTGATTGCCTAAACATGTTAAATGGTCAGTTCACTATCGCTATATGGAATTGCAAAATGCAAGAACTGTTCCTTGCTAGAGATAGGGTCGGAATTAGACCCCTTTACTATACTTCAACAGAGGATGGTTTTGTATTTGCATCAGAGATAAAGTCACTTTTTGAATACCCTAAAGTAAAACCAAAAATTTCGTCTAAATCTTTATCACAGGTATTCACTTTTTGGACGACTCTCACTCCTTATACGCTATTTGAAAATATATATGAAGTGTCTCCAGGAGAATGTATAAAGATAAACGAAAGCGGAATTCATCATCATACATATTGGGAATTGCCAATTTATAAACCAGATGAATATTTAGAAGCTGACCTAGACCTTTGCATTAAAAAATTTGATGCACTTTTTTATGATTCTGTTCGTTTAAGAATGCGCTCAGATGTAACAATAGGAGCATATTTGAGCGGGGGTATTGATTCTTGTACTACAACAATGTATATTAAAAACTTTATTAGTACGAGTCTTCGTACCTTTTCTATTGGTTTTACTGAAAAGGAATTCGACGAATCTTCTTTTCAAGAGTTAGCTGTAGATTATCTTAAAACTATTCATTATAAAATTAATTGTAATGCTGATGATATAGCCAAAAAGTTTCCAGAAGTGATTTGGCATGTTGAAACTGTATTATTACGAACTGCACCTGTTCCTATGTTTATGTTATCGGAATTGGTAAATAACCATAATATAAAAGTTGTAATCACTGGGGAGGGAGCTGATGAATTACTCGGTGGATACAATATTTTTAAGGAAGCGGCCATTAGGCAATTTTGGGCAAAGCAACCAAAATCTTCTTACAGACCATTATTATTGAGTAAACTTTACCCTTATCTTAATCAAATGAAATTGATGAATGGATTCAGTCTAAAATTATTTTTCGGATACAAATTGGAGGAGACGAATTCTCCTGTATATTCACACCTTTTGCGATGGCATAACACCTCGCATATTCAAAATTATTTTTCAGAGGAGACAAAAGCTGAATTAAAAGACTATGATCCAATCAATGAATTTGTCGAGAAATATAAGGGGAAATTAAAAGGTGCAGATCTTATGTCACGTTCTCAATGGATCGAAATGAAACTATTTATGTCGGGTTACTTACTGTCTTCACAAGGCGACCGAATGTCAATGGCACATTCAATAGAAGGACGATATCCTTTTCTGGACCACCGTATTATCGATTTTTGTATGAAACTTCCATCCAATTTTAAAATGAACGGACTAAATGAAAAGTTTTTACTTAAAAAGATGATGAACAAGAAATTACCTCAACAGATTATTCAAAGAGCAAAACAACCATATCGTGCACCTTTATCTAAATGCTTTATTTCAGAAAATCCACCGGATTATATTGAGAATGCTATATCCGAGAGCAGTATCAGAAAGGGTGGCTATTTTGACTTCAACAAGGTGAATTTACTTATAAATAAACTGAAATCAGGAATACAAGTGTCAGAGATTGATAATATGGCATTTATCGGAATTCTCTCAACCCAGTTGCTATATTCGATTTTTGTGAATAAATCTGCTATCACGCTAACAGAAAGTGAAAATATTATTATTGACAAAATTATTATTGAAAACCAATGAGTAAATAATTATGATTATGAATACAACAAAAAGACCTTTTTCAAGAAATCTACTTAAGATAAATGATTTGGAATCATTATGCAATATAATTATTAGTAATATGCAAGATTCGGTTCTTCGTGTTTTACATAGAAGAGGAGGTATAGTGGGAATCAGCGGAGGAATCGATTCATCGGTTACACTTGCTCTTACAGTACGTGCACTGGCAGAAAAAAACGTATTAGGAGTTATAATGCCTGATGCAGACTCAAATTCTGAGAGTGAATTATTTGCTCAAATACTTGCAGAGAAGTTCAAAGTCAAAACAATTGTGGAAAACGTTACTCCTGCTCTTAAAGGTTTTGGTTGCTATCAGAGGAGAGATGAAGCTATTTCTCAGGTAATTCCTGAATTTAATCCAAAAACGGATAAAGCAAAAATTAGAATTCAACAGATTATTAATGAAGATATTCCGCCAGTTTTCTCGGTAATTGTTATAACTCCTGATGGAAAAGAAATGAGTAGAATGCTACCTGCAAAGGAGTATCTACAAATTGTAGCTGCAACCAATTTAAAACAACGAAGTCGCATGTCTATGTTGTACTATCATGCAGAAAGGCTTCATTATGCGGTAATTGGTACAGCCAACAAACATGAGGTGGATCAGGGTTTTTTCGTAAAATATGGTGATGGTGGTGTTGATATAATGCCTATTGGAAAATTATATAAATCACAGGTATATCAATTAGCGGAACATCTAGGTATTCCGGAGGAAATTATGAACCGTACCCCTACTACCGACACATATAGTGCACAACAAACACAAGTTGAATTTTTCTTTCAGATGCCACACGAAATAATGGATCTGGTTGATTACGGTTGGGAAAATGATTATTCTCCAACAGAAGTAGCATTGATTCTCGGAAAGAAGGAACAGGAGATTAGGAATATGTATAAAAATCTTGAAAGAAAAGCAAAAACGACGGATTATTTAAGAATGCACCCTATCTTCTTTGAGTAAAACACATTATAACGTTATAGTCATGAACATATTTGATTATTTTTTTGAGAAATCTAAATCTCTACAAAAGGATTTTGTTTTGGGTTCAACAGAAAATGCTTCATTTCAGCAAATCTATATGTGGAGTCTTCGGTTGGCAAATTTTCTCCTGGAAAATGTTGGAGAAAATAACAGAATCATAATCATGAGTCAGAATTCTGTGTTCTTCATTGTATCATATCTCGGAATTATAAAATCTGGGAATATTTGCGTTCCATTAAATCCTGTTCTTGAACAGGACAACCTAAATTATGTTATTTCGTTAACAGATTGCCGATTGTGTTTTATTTCTCAACAGGTTTTATTACTACATAAATTTTCGATGAATGTCATCAATGAATCAGAATTGGACAGGATTTTAGCTGAAACAACGATTTATGAATTTGATTCACCTGATAAATATTTCGATGAAAGGCGAATTGCTGAAATAATCTTTACTTCGGGTTCTACGGGTTCACCCAAAGGGGTAATGCTTAGTCACAAGAATCTTCAGGCTAATACTTCTTCAATTATTGAATATCTTTCTCTTACATATAATGATATCGTGGCTGTTGTTTTGCCTTTTTATTATTGTTATGGCCTATCGATATTTCATACTTATCTTAAAGTAGGAGGTTCAATGGTATTAAACAACAATTTTGTCTTATTAGGGAGTGTTATTAACAATATGCTCGAATACAATTGTACGGGATTTGCTGGTGTACCAAGTCATTTTCAGATTCTCTTAAGGAAATCAAAATCATTTAAAAGTACTTTATTTCCAAATTTAAGATATGTTACTCAAGCGGGTGGAAAACTTCATTCAACTTTTATTTCCGAGTTTACCCGTACTTTTCCCAATATCGATTTTTATGTAATGTATGGACAGACAGAAGCAACAGCACGATTGGCATTTTTACCACCAAATCTTCTTGCCGATAAAATCGGTTCTATTGGAAAGGCTATCCCCGGTGTAATACTACAAGTGGTAAATAGCAGCATGGTTCCGGTAAAACCAGGTGAAATAGGTGAAATAGTGGCTAAAGGGGATAATATTATGATTGGATACTTTAATGATGAAGTTGCAACTCGTGAAGTACTGAAGAATGGATGGCTATATACAGGAGATATGGCTACAGTAGATGAAGAGGGATTTATATATATCGTTGCTCGTAAAAAAGAAATAATGAAAATAGCTGGAAATCGAGTTAGTCCAAAAGAAATTGAAGAAGTAATTTTGTCAGTGCCTGAAGTATTGGATTGCACGGTGGAAGAAGTCTATGATGAATTGCAAGGAGCTGCAATAAAAGCAACCATAGTACTTATTGATTCATGTGATTTTGTACATATTAAAGAGAAAATTATTAAGTGTTGCATAGAAAAGTTGTCGTCATATAAGATTCCTCGTTTTTGGGAATTCACTGAAAAGTTACAGTTGACACCTTCAGGAAAAAAAATGATGAATATTATTTCATAACAATATACAATCTTTTAGATTTGATTAATTAAAAACATTATTATGAGATTTCAAGGAGATTATTATATAAGTGAATCTACCATTATAGGACGAAATGTTAGAATTGGACAAAATGCCATTATTCATGAAAATGTAGAGATTGGTGACAATTCAATTATTTGTGAAAATTGCATTATTGGTGAACCTGAAAGTGAATCCTACTACAATGATTCCTATAAAAATCCAAAAACAATAATTGGATCTAATTCCCTGATTAGAAGCGGCACAGTTATCTATTCAGGTTCCATTTTCGGTGAACATTTTACAACTGGAAATATGGCATCAATCAGAGAAAATTCTCTTTTTGGAAAAAACTGTGTTGTGGGTACGCAATGCGATATACAGGGCGATGTTGTTTTTGGTGATTATTGTCGTTTGAACAGCCATATCCAGATATCAAAAAAATGTATGTTTGGAAATTTCGTTTTTATTTATCCATTTGTTGTTTTTACGAATGACCCTCACCCTCCTTCAAATCAGCTTATTGGATCTAAAGTGAAAGACTTTTCTCAAATTGGGGCTGGTTCGGTTGTATTGCCTGGTGTAATTATAGGCAAACACTGTTTCGTTGGAGCTAATTCATTAGTAAACAAAAATGTAGATGATTTTGAATTACATTCGGGTAATCCTGCAGTAAAAATATGTAATGTAAACTATGTTTGGTCAAAAGAAAACAAACGTCCTCACTATCCGTGGCCTTATAATTTTGATAGAGGTTTGCCATGGGAAGGTCAAAATTTCGACGATTGGCTCAAAACTGAAGAAGGACAACGATATGTATAATATGATATACTTTCATCAATATATTATAGAAATAATACTTCGTGTTACTTTTTAGCACGCTGTACTCTAAAGATTACTAAAAAATAAATAATTAAGTTGTTTTATAGTATATGTAAATTCAGAATAAATCATTTTCATTAAATTGAGTATATATGGAATCAGATAATTCAGTAGTAAAATTCTTTTTTCTACTCTTTGATTTACTTCTTTTAAATATGGCTGTCGCTATTGTTTTTAATTTAAGTCCACAATATATCAAAATTGAATCATCACAAAGTAATTTGTATTATTTACATGCAAATATCTCAGAGATAATAGCATATATTTTGTATTCAAAAAGAAATTACTTCTTTACAGATAAATATAGTAATAGGTGGAGAATTTTTAACATACGTTTCACTATTTTACTTGTAACTTTATTTTTATTTGCTGAATTATTCCTACCGAATAATTATAAAACCATGTTATTAATTGAATATGTGTTCTTGTTCTATATTTTTAAAGTGACGGTATTCTATTTTATCTATAAAATCCTTCAATTTCGATATAAAAAAGGAGTATCAAATCAACGAGTTGTCATTTTGGGCTTAAGTGAAGCAAGTTTAATTCTTGGCAAGTTACTAAATAGCAATCCTATTCTCGGGTATAAGTTTGTAGGTTATATTTCAGAAAAAGATGAAAAAGATGAAAATATGACTTTGGGAAAGTTGGGTGAATTATATTCTATAGCAGAAATTCACAAGGTAAATATGATTTTTGTAACGAATCCTTTATACTTCACAGTAAATAAAACAAAAGAGTTGCTTGTTTTATCTAATAAGATAGGTTTACGATTGAGGTATATTCTTATGAATGGTTACTGGAATAGATTTGTTAATAGGGAAGTTGAGACAACCGGTTATTTCGAGATGTTTAATCCACAGGAAATTCCATTAGATAATTTTTCTTTGCGTACTCAAAAAAGAATATTTGACCTTCTCTTTTCTTTAGCCGTTATTATGTTTATTTTTACTTGGTTGTTCCCAATATTGGCACTTGTAATAAAGCTAGATTCAAAAGGACCTATATTTTTTATTCAGCAACGTACAGGTATTAATAACAAAACATTCAACTGTTACAAATTTAGAACAATGAAAGTGAATAAAGAAGCAAATACCCTTCAGGCTAAAAAAAACGATTCTCGCATCACTCGAATTGGCAGTTTTTTGCGACATTATAATCTCGACGAACTTCCACAATTTGTGAATGTTCTTTTAGGCCATATGTCTGTAGTGGGGCCACGTCCTCATATGCTGAAGCATACTGATCAATATGCCAAACTAATAGAATATTACAAGGTTCGTCACTTTGTAAAACCTGGAATTACTGGATGGGCGCAAGTAAATGGATACAGAGGATTGACAGATGAACTCTGGAAAATGGAAAAAAGGGTTGAATTTGACATGGAATATCTTGAAAAATGGAATTTATTTTGGGACGTCAAAATTATCCTCATGACTCTTTTTGGGAAAAACTCATATAGAAATGCTTCTTAGTTAGAACTATTAATGCGGTAATAATTGATTTACAAAAAAAAAAATAGAACCAATCACATAACAACAAGACCATATGGTTCATAACTTTCTGAACTCCCATCAAGAAAGGGCATGACTTACATGTACTTTTAGATTGTATATCTTAATTAGCATAGAATAGAGGATAAGAATATTTCATTTGAAAATTATTGTATACCTGCAAAATGACAAGTTTCGTTCTCTATTAACTGTAATTCAAATGATATAACGACAGGAAATATAAAGTCTGACAGCACAAATACAAACAAACGTGAGTTTAATTTATCTGAAGATTCAACTTAACTATTCCATTGGTACAAGAAGTTCCTCAAGAGAAAAAACCCCTTTAATGTTTTCGAAATCCAAATAATGTTGCAAAACTTTATAGGGATTGTATTATTAAGTATTATCGCGAGTAAAGCAATTTATTGTTGTAAACGGGATTCTTTTCAATCATTAAAGTTAATGTCGGGTGAAACATTTGTAACATAAAAGATAACCATTGTTTTGGTTCGAGTAGTTCACAATGTTCAAGATAAACTGTAATTCGAGAACTTGGATACACTACATGATATAAATAAGTACAATATAATATTGAATGTATGAGTCTTATACTTAAATATGATGTATTTGAAGATTTTGCAATTGTAATCAGAATAATGCAATATATAAGGAATTTTGTACTTACATTATTTTATTATCAACATTCGATCAACCATGTTAAAATGTAACCATTCGGTGACCCCCGTCTTGGATTATAAATTTATGTAGTTTTTGATATTTATCTATCAAAAACTTTGAAAACATTCATAGACAATATGAAGTTTTCAGTAGTTACTTTGATTTTAATCTATGAGGTATCAGTTCAGCCAGATCTTTTGAGTAGTCATTATCATAATCATGGATACATCTCAAAACACTTACCATCCAATCACGGAAGTTCACATCTGCCGCTTTGCAACGACCCTGAAGGGAGTAGATCACTGCCGCATCTTCAGCCGCATCGTGGTTTCCGCAAAACAGGTATTATCCAAAGTATCCAATTATCCAAAGTACAAATCATATTTGCGTATAAGACAGTGAATGTCAGCCCCTCTTTTGATAATACTTCATGAATAATCATATTATATTTGAACGACAAGCAATGTTGCTTCAAACTTAACATGAATGTTTATGAAAAAAAAGCAAATTAAAACGGATGAATTATACCATCTGTTAAAGGTTGGGCTTCAAGGATTTCAATTGACGTCAGTAACCGTTGAACAACACACGCGTAGCATACGGCACCTGATTGAATACATGGAGGATATGGGTATCACCATCTACACGAGTGATGTCGGGGAGTTATTCCTTAAGCAATACATGGCAGGCTCCGATATTGGACACTTGCCAAAATTGCGTTTGAACCGAGCAATCGTATTATTGAACATGATAACCAACGGCGAATCTTACAAGTTAAAAAGTCGTGCGGTCATGCATGAATTCCCAGGCGAGGTGGGCAGAATGGCACGCGAGTTCATTAATCATCTCAGGCAGAGTTCCAAAATCAGTGAATCCTCGTCTTTTTGTTATGGTTCAATATTGAACCACTTGTCAATCTACATGGATATGCGCGGTATTGTGCTAAATTCGATGAACCATGATAATCTGGCCGGATTTTTTTCTTCTTCCCACAACTCCCGATCCCAAGTGGTCATTTTGGTCAAAAGATTTTTGCAGTTTTTGTATGAGGAGGGCAAAACAAGAGTTAACTTGTCTTGTGCATTAGCCAATGTACGTTATACAAGAAAAGAAAAGTTACCTTCATATTATGACAAAGATGAAATTTTAAAAATAGAATCCGTTGTCGATCGAACCAGCCCGATAGGAAAAAGAGATTATGCAATCATATTATTAGCATCAAGATTAGGATTAAGGGCGTCAGACATAGTCAGTCTTACATTTGCGAATCTCGACTGGGACAACAGTCTCATTATCCTATCA
>Ga0172378_10000446_pt1 | contig 36005 bp, 55 predicted proteins | sample GrowelOW332metaG_FD_119755 | JGI IMG/M metagenome (GOLD analysis project Ga0172378, IMG submission 119755) | Groundwater microbial communities from an aquifer near a municipal landfill in Southern Ontario, Canada - Pumphouse #3_1 metaG | ecosystem: Environmental > Aquatic > Deep subsurface >...
ATATTGCGACAGGAGACGGCAAGGGATATTTTGTCGTGCCAGCAGGACTTAATGGAATGAATTTAATATCAGTCCACGCCAAAGTGGTGACCGCAGGAACAACTAACACTACCGATATACAAATAAACAATGTGACCGACAATGTGGACATACTCTCAACTAAAATTACGATAGATAGTGGAGAAACAAGCTCAGATACCGCAGCCACCGCAGCTGTTATCGACACTACCAAAGATGACGTGGCAACCAACGATGTTTTGCGGATTGACGTGGACGCCGCTTCCACTACCAAACCTAAAGGGATGATAGTGACTCTCGGTTTTCAATTAGCTTAGATAAAAAAATGATAACAGTATTTTCCAAAGAATGGTTTGAAAAACATAACAAGATACTTTGCTATTTTGCCAACTCTTTTCTGGGTCAAATAATCTTTGGCTTCAAGAAAATGGGGCATTATACAGAGAATAAGATTGTAGCCGTCAGACCGAATAGTGTCGTGGAATTAGTGGGATATAAAGGTTCGGAAGTGGAAGTCAGAGAACATTTTTTCGTCCGCAACGAATACGCCTTGAGACTGCAAAAACTCTTCTATCCCATCTGGCTTACTTTTCATTGCTGGGATATGGTGATTGCCAACCGTTTCGCTCCGCAACTTAATCTGGGGTTTGATACACTGACGGTTTATCCAGCCGCAGGAGCAAATTCTCCTTGTGACGGAAATTTATATAAAATGGTAAGAGATAGCTGGAACTCCTGTTTGGCATCCACTCCCACGGCATACACAACAGATACTCTATTTTCCACGGCTAATGGATATTATAACAATTATTACTTCATAGGCAGGGGTATTCTTAATTTTGACACAAGTACGTTGACAGGTGCAGCTACTATTTCAAGCGCAGTTCTTTCTTTGTATGTATTCGACTGTGACCCTTCGGAGACTGGAGTGAGCGTGGCTATTTACGACTTCAATCCTGCAAGTACAGCGGATATTTCCGCTTCAGACTGGAGTAATTTTGGTTCTAGCGTATTTAGCAATTCAATAAATCTAGCTTCTCTTGGCACCAGCGCATATAACGATTTTACACTGAATGCCTCTGGAATTAATAACATAAACAAGACTGGAATATCTTCGTTTGGAACAAAGAATAGTAACGACTCTGCTGCAACCGCTCCGACAAATCAAAATCGTTTCAGGTCTCGCACTAGCGATTACGGGTCCAACAAACCAAAGTTGGTGGTGACTTATACTTTTGCAGCAAGTTTTATCCCTCAAATAATAATGTTCTAACTTCTTTCAATTCTTTTAATTTAATATATGCAATCAATCAAAACTATCCCCAACTAATTATTAACCACAAAAATGGAAGAAAACACAATCGGAGAGTCTATCGTGAGACTAGAAGAACAGATGAAAAATCAAACCGTACTTATGCAAGCAATCCAAAAATCACTTGATGAGATGAAACTTAATTACGATGGAACGCTCAGGGAAATCAGGTGCAAGATTGACGACCGGATCAAAGAGAGCGACAAAAATCAGGGACTGCTGAAAGACAGAATTGTTGATTTGGAGAACAAATGGAGGACGGCTATCGCTATTATTACTATTGCCAGCATAGCCTTGCAGTTTGCTTTGAATTATTATAAATGACATATATAGAAAACTTGCACCGCGTCTATATATGTGATATTATTTAAATGTTATACAGTTCTTTTTAGAAAATTCTTCGGTGTGCTCTTAATAAGAGAACGCGCTTCAGTAGTTGAACCTACTTTTTGCGTTCTCTTTTTTTGTGGTTTCGGACAGGGTTCTCTCTCGCTCTGGACAGGGTCTTTAGGTGCTCTGTCCGAAATCACAAAATTGATTTTTGGATTGGATTCGTAACGGTCGACCATTGGTTGCGAGTCCAATTTTGAAATTAATTTAGAGTATGCCTATATTTATAAGTCCGCTCTATGTGGATCTCCCGAGAAAAACCAAGAAAGACAAACGTGTAATGCTTAATCTCAATACGTACCGCAATCTCCACTTCATCATCAACAATCAAGCAAAGGTATCCTATAAGGAAGTGATGAAAGACCAACTGGAGGGATTGAAGCTGAAAACTCCCATAAAGTTAAAATTTACGCTCTGGCGCAAGGATAAAAGGGTGGGGGATAGAGCTAATGTCTTATCGGTGATTGAAAAGTTCTTCTGCGATGCCCTTGTAGAATATGGATGTCTTGCCGATGACAATGACGAGTTTATTTCCGGGCAGGTTTATGAGACAGGGGGCATAGATCGCGACAATCCACACGTTGAAATCGAAATAATCGAACATCAATGATAATCGTAAATAATATGAAACAGTACATAGTTAAGAAGTTGGTAATGGCAAGCTCGGCAAAGGAAGCAATCGACAAGAGCCGCCGGGTGCCGGTAGCGGAAGTCTTTGCAGACCCAAGCTGGAAAGAGCCGGAGAAGAGAATTGAGGGGTTTAAAGATAGCAAAAACGGAAATTAACATATATAGAACGTGCACAATACGTGTATAGATTGTACACATCGGAGAAAACAAAAAATGAAAAGAATTGTAATTTTCGAAACACAAAAAGACAAAGTAGAACGCAGGGCAACACGTGCCGTAAATACACCCCAACAATACAGACTGACCGACTTCCAGTATCAAGCCTTCGGAGTGTATGGACGATGAACGCGCCACAATTTACCCCCGCAATATTTGGGGAAGAACAAAAAAACAAAAAAGGGGACAGTCTCGCAGACGAAATTGAGAAAAGAAGAATAGAAAAAAAGAGGCGACGATATGATTGAAGCGCTATTCGTAGTAGGAATAATTGTGCTGATAATAATCGGCGTAAAAATCTTGAAGGTGAAAAATTGAGAACAGAAAGCAAGAAAAAAGAGCAAGAAGCTCGAGTTAAAAAAATTCGGGAGAAAAAATCTTCTCCCTCCAACTTTTTAAAATTATTTTATGGAAATAACAAAAGAAGTAATTGAACGTTTTGAAATGATCCAAAAAGAAAAAGACACGGTAACCGCTATCGTGGATTTTCTGAGACAAGGAGAGGATTTACCCGATAATACAGAAATATGAAACATTGTATCTATTGCCACAAACATCAACCTTACGACGTTTGCGACAAATGTTCTACTCTAGGGGTCGGATATGACTGGGACAAGGGACATTCTGACTATTATTCCGTTTTAGAATTCCAGAGAAAGCAAAAGGGGATTAGGGGAATGGTGAGGAGATTGATTTTTAGACTTAAATTTTTAATTTGAAACTATGGAAGAATTAAAACCATTTTTATCCGGAGTAGTAGACGACAAACCGGATATGAGAAATTACCTGTACGAGGAAAGGGTCGGAGCAGGGGAACCGTTTGACTGGAATAAGGGCTATGACGTGGAGGAAGAGGCTGAGGTTAATCTTAAGGTGGAAACCCAAAACGGGTCGCTATCTTGCGTCGGACAAGGCTGGTCGAAGTATGCCGAGGTTCTTAACTTCTTTGACGAAGGGATTATGAGAAATTTTTCAGCTAAGGATATTTACTCTCACATACGTCTTCCTGGTGGTTGTGCAATGGTAGGTGACGGCGCCAAATGGATGGTAGAGCACGGAGTTGAAGAAGAGGCTAACGTTCCAAGTTATATGAATGGCTATCCTCCGACCGAGGCGTTTATGGCAGAGACAGTGGCAAGAAACGAGGAGAGGGCCAGACGGTTTAGGGCGTTGTCTTATCTCACTACTACGCACAATGATATTGATTTTCTGGCGATGATGTTGAGAGATAATCACGGACTTGTATCGTCTTACATCGGAAGTAACTCGGGTTGGACGGCGAGGATACTGACCAGACCCACGAGTGAAGATTTTGGACATTGCGTATATTTTGGGAAGGCGAAAATCATCAACGGCAAGAAGTATGTCGGATTTTTAAATTCCGGAGGAGAAAAAATCGGAGAAAAAGGATGGCAATGGATGGGAGAAGATTATTTCGGATTTTTAAAGAATATATGGACTTTAAGAGATTTAATAAATAACGAAAAAACTATGATTGTAGATGAAGCAAAACTTAATCAAATTTACAACGAGCTATTACTGAGGGACTTAAAACCGGAGGAAGCATTGACCAACGGATACCTCGGCAAGGATGAAGATTTTGTCAGGGCGGAGGTGGGGAAATCTTCTGAGAGGCAATTGGTAATCAATGCCATAAATGCAGGAAGAAGTTTAAATAGATAAATTAAATTGTAATTATAAAAATTATGGTAGGAGTTTACGACGAAAATCTTATCCCCGAAAGAGAAGCACAAAAAACTTTTCGGAGGATAGAAGAAGATATTATAGAATTGGATCGGTGGCTTTTTCCCGAAAATAATTATCTAGGAAAATACGAGAATACGGGAAAATGGAATAAGGAGATAGAGGAAATAAAAACAAAAATGCAGGAAATCATAAATCTAAACGCAAAAATATCGAAAGAGTTGGAAGAGTCTTTTAAATCTTAATTTTAAAATATGAACATTCAAAAACAAATCGCCAACAGTTTCGATTACATTACTATCCAAAAGATAGTCAAAGGTTATATCTGGTCATTCCTCGACGCAGGAGTACTGGCAGGCTCTGCTTATCTGGCAGGACTTACGAATTATAATCCGGTGGCGTTATATGTATTATCTGTTCTTAGTACAGGAACAGTAAATGCTTATAATGAATATCGAAAAGGGGAGAAAACTTATACAGTAGACAACGATAGAGTTTAGCACAGTTTATCCACATATATAAAAGAATTACTGCACGTCTATATATGTCACGAAATACAGCTCGAAAGGGCTGTTTTTTATCGTTGTGCCGACATCAGCAACACGACCATTTTGTCGAAGTCAGCAATAAGGTCTTGACAAAGAGTATAATGAGAGTATAATGAAGCTATACATCATTGAAAACTTAACGATAACACACAGCTTGACCGAACACAGACACGAAAAGTCTGAATAAGCCAAGATAATACTGGTTTTTTTGTTGTTATCCTGCCATAAGAGTCAAGCCTTATGGCAGGATAAGAGCAAAACAACGACAAGTTGGTCCGACAAAGGCTAAAATCTTTCAATCTTTAAGATCGAAAATAGAACAATAAACCTCGTGGCGAACTTGCTCGTTCAATGCTTAAAGGGTAGGGCTGTCCGAGCCTTTCGGATTAATCCTAAAATTATGACGCAAGTCAAAAAGTATCGTATGGGCAGTTATGAGCTTATTAACGGTCATTATGTTCTCAAAAACTATAACAGAACATACCGCAGAAAAACTACAAAACACGTTCAGGAATTAAAGTTCAAAGAGTTTAAAAGTACATTATCGTTCTTCGCTGTAGGTGTCCTTATGAGCCTTACAGTTGCATTCATTGAAACTACGAACCGAATAGATATAGTGGCGGCGGAGGGGGCGAAGTCTGAAGATGTGATAGTCAAGGATGAAGCCCCGAACTACGCAGGCATTCCTTATATGGAGACTACTTCCGAAGAGTCAACTACTGAGGGAGTAGCTTCCGTTGAGGAAGTTACAAAAAACAATTGGAAGTCAATCGGAACAATGACAGTATCAGCTTACTCGGAATTGGATAGTTGCCATTACCCGACTTACAAGAACGGTTATAGACAATGTTTGGTCGCTTCGGGGAAGATTGCGAAAGTAGGAATGGCGGCGACCAACCTGTATCCGTTCGGGACAAGATTGATGATTGACGGCGATGTGTATATCGTGGAAGACCGGATTAGCAAAACTTACAACAACCGAATAGACCTATTTCAAGGTTATTCAGAAGAAGGCTCTAAACTTGCTAAAGAGTTCGGGATAAAGAAGCTAGAGATAAAAGTTTTAAAAAATTAAAAATTAGAAAGGAGGTGGAAAAATGACAGCAGAAGAATATTATACTGCTCCTAGCGAAAATGTTTTTGAAGAAATAAAGAAAAATGCGATAGAAATATGGAGCGGATATGACGATACCTACGGATACGCGACAGACAAAATCGAAAGCATAAAAAACATTAAAAACATATCAGATAATTGTGCTTATATCGTTGCGATGTTCGACCCACAGAATCAATTAAAGCTAATGGCCAAGGTCAAAGACGAAGAAGCGCATAATTGGCTGATGGAAGTTTTAAAAGATAATTTTGCTCTTTAATCAATTAAAAGCTAGAGAGGAGAAAAAATGGAAGAAGACGAGTGCTTCATTGACGACGACTTCACTTTCGATGAAGAGTCGGACGATGAAGATGTCAACTATGAAGCAGCGAAAGACTTAGAGGAAAGTCGATGGAAAGGTATTAGGGCGACGTGCAGACGTTAATTAGTTAAGTTTAAAAATATGGAACGAGTAACAATCGAACAAAAGATTCAAGGACAGAAGGAGAAAATTGAGGTGCTTGAGCAAGAGTTGAGGAATGAGAGAGAAGACCTGATGTCGCTTCAGAACGACCTAGAGGCAAACCTGAGAGAAGAACTGACGGACATCTTATCGGTGAATGAGGCAATGGAACAGGAATTATTACAGAGGGCATAAAAAGTGATTTAAACAAAGTGGCCGTGTGCGGGAGTGTATCTGTCTGGGTTATCACTTTTCCTGGTGATACACTCCGACATACGGTATAAGCAAAAAATATGAGTAATGAAATTGTTTTTAGGAAAGCAGAACGTAAAAAGGCTAAAGCTAGAATTGCGTTATGCTCTCCGAGTGGAGGAGGCAAGACACACAGCGCGCTCCTTATTGCTAAGGGAATGGGGGGAAGTATCGCGGTGATTGATACAGAGAATGGATCGGCGCAAATGGAAGCGGGAAAAAAGGGAATACCGGAGTTTGACGTTTTGACATTAGAATCACCATTCACCGTGCCGAAGTATATCGAGGCAATACACGCCGCAGAAGAAGCAGGATATGACGTTATAATCATAGACAGTCTCACCCACGCTTGGGCAGGAAGCGGCGGACTTCTTGAGAAGAAAGATAAGGTGAGTCAGCTTGCAGGCAAAAACAGTTATACGGCTTGGGGCGAAATATCACCCATCCATAATCTCTTGATTGAGACGATGTTGCAGAGCAAGTGTCACCTTATCGTCACAATGAGAAGCAAGGTGGAATATGTTTTGGAGGAGAACGAGAAAGGGAAGATGGCTCCTGTTAAAAAGGGAATGGCGCCGATACAGCGAGAGGGAATGGACTACGAGTTTACAATCTGTTTCGACCTTGAAATCGGCAGCCACTTGGCTACAGCGCCGAAAGACAGAACGTCATTGTTCGGAATGAATCCGTTTGTTCCGAGTGAGAAGACAGGCAAGGAGCTAATGGCGTGGCTTAATGGCGGAGCGAGTGAACACCCAGGAGAAGACCAGACCGCAACATTCCAAGAGCAACTTATCACACTAGGAATGACACAAGAGAAGTGGGAAGAAGCGACCAAGCTGAAGTGGAACGAGCTAACAATCGAAGAAGCCGGCAAATGGATTAAGAAGAACGCATTTGCGATAGAGAAGAGAGAAGAAGCAAAGGTCGAAGAGAAGGAGCGAGAGGACACTATATCGGGAGAGAATATCTTTAATCCCGACAAAGTTCTAAAAGAACTGGAAGCAAAAAATAACAGTGGAGGGAAAGAAGTTTCCGAGAGCGAGAGGAAGTTTGTCGAGGAGTTGGATAAATCTTTAGAAGTAACGGCATAAAAATGAAAAAAGAAATTGAAGAGATAGAAGAGATAAGAGAATCCCTGCGGGCCATAGATATGCTTTCTAAGATGACATCGACTAAAGAGCCTTTCGGACTATTTAATGTTCATTTTTGGAGCGACAAGACTGGGGATAGTCTATTGCATTGTGAGATAAGAAGCGTAGATAGTGTTCTATCTCACGGACAAGGGGAGACGTTACATCAGGCAGTTTATAACTGCTATCACAATATGGGTCACTACAATTAACTTTATAAATTTACAAAAAAACAAATGAAAGCAATCAACGAGGAAATGAGAAAAGCACAAGTAGGAAAGTATTTAAGACCAGAACATTTTACAGATGGACCTCTGTCTCTTTATCTTGTCAAAGTGGGACAGGAAGAGAAAGAATCTGCTAGGACTGGCAAAATGTATTCTCAAAATGTTTATGAGTTTTTGGACCAAGATAGAGAAGATAAAATCTTTACTGGATTCTTGGACGATGCCTTTTGGAAGGCGTTTGCAAAGGCAGATCCAGAGGTCGGGCAGTTAATGAAAATATCATCTGAAGAGGTAGTGGAGAATACCTATACTTGGACCATAGAACTCGGCAAAGAGATTATTGAGGTGTGGGAGAAGGAAGGTGGCGCGCAAGAGCAAGCAGAGGCAGACGGAGGGCTTACAGAGGCACAGAGAGCAGGTAAGCAGGTGCTGGAGGATAGAGCTAAGACTCCAAAGGAAGAGGAGATAACCCTCGAAGATTTACCCGATATTTTCAAATAAAATGGCAAAAGCAATCACAAGAGAATCATATCTAATCCCATCAAAAAGTGAGAAGGGAGAATATCACAAGGTCGAGATATTCTTTAATTCTCACTGGGCTTGTGATTGCGTTAGATTCTCTTTTTCCGGGAAGTGTAGCCACATTCTCGAGGCTGAAAAAATAAAAAATCACGATGGCAGAGAATTATAGAATGATAAATACAAAAATTTGGCTTGATAGCTACATCAGAAAGTTAGATAAACAGGAAGATCGTCTATTTGTATATTTCCTAACTAACGAACACGCAAATATTTTAGGAATATATGAACTGCCGATAGATGTAATAATGAGCGAGACTCGGAACAAAAAAACGATGGTAGAAAACGCTCTGAAAAAGTTTGAAAATGATGAAAAAATATATTACCGAAATGGGTATATTTTTATAAAAAACTTCTTAAAATATCAGTCTACAGGGTCTCCAATGGTGAAAAAAGGAGTGCTAAAAAGAGTAGACGAGTTGCCAGAAAATATCAAAACAGAAATAGAGCTTATCTTAGGGAAGAAAATAAAGAAATGGATACAGTATACATACAATATATATACTGTAGGGGATACTAGATACAGTAAAGGAAAGTTAAAGGAAGTTAAAGAAAAGTTAAAAGTAAGTGATAAAGAAAAAGAACGTATTTTTTCTCTTCTCGATTTTTTCAAATCTTCATTTCGGGGTAAATTCAAAACTGATCCGGCGCTGGATGAAGACGAGGCAATCGAAATTATCGAAAGTAAGGTTGCATTGTTCGAGAATCAGGTTGAGGTAGAAAAATTCATCACCGCCTACTTCAACAGCGACAAAGGCGAGGAATACGGATATACACTTTCAGCGTGTTTCACCGATCACACGATAAACCTTTTTAAGACCGGAAAACTTAATCAAACTAGCATAGACTGCGATGCCTAAATTATATTACAAGAACGAATTTCGTGGAGATTTGACGGAAGCACAAGCGACAAGAATCAAGGAATCAATGAGCCAAAAACCACAACCTCAAAATCTCACGATTAACGGTGAATTTCTCAAGACTTCACAGATTGAAGTTTTTAAGGATGAGATAGAAACCGAGAAAATACCAGACAATGTAAAATTTAAAGAAAAGGGGATTAAAACCGAAAGGGAAATTGAGGCTATGAGGCGGTGGAGCGTTGAACGCAAAGTAGAATTTAATTTTACTCGTAATTTCTCGGTTAGATTTTTACTTCGAGTAGGATATACTAATTATCTTGGGGAAGATTGGAAAAAGTGGAGCGAGGAAAAACAAGATTATGATTATAATTATTGGTGGAAAAAATTCAGTGAAAGATATAAAAGCGAAAATGAAAATCAGTATTTAGAGTTATGCGAGATTATGGCAGAATATTTTGAAAATAATCCTAACGAATATTGGTGCAGCGCAGAATTATACAAGCACTTACTTCCACAATACACAGCTAAAAGTTTTAATAATCTGGGATTGCGGGGAGGTGGAGAATACGATATTCCGGCAACGCGAGATAAAACTAAAAAGGCTGAACTTAAATTTTAATTAAACAGAAATATGAACAACCAAGAAATGGAAGAACAAAGAATTTTCCGCAGAGAATTAAACGCCTACGCCAGAGAACTTTGGAAAGTTTTGTATAACAACGAAAGCTTGAAAATCCAAAAGTTTATCAACGAAATGGAAGTCGAGGATTTGGCGGAGGCAAAGATTAAACTTCAAAAATTCTTGATGAAGTTGTAAGAAATCAAAATGCGGCGACGGAAGCAACCTACAATAGCGAAATTCTTTAATATTTGGGGGGTAGGAGACGTTTGAATATCAAATTCAAGTAAATATTCAAATAAGAAGTTATGCACAGGCTACAGGTCATTTAAATAAATCAAACCAAATCTATGAATTCTACGCGTGTCAGAGCAACTGCTCTTATAAAAGAAATGGGAAGCTACTTCTACGTATTCCACGTAATCGAAAAAGATTTGTTTGGGGAGAGAGATATTGAAATAGAACCAGACACGAACGTATTCGGATTGCTTGCCCTGTTAAAAGAAAATGGTTTTTTTAAGAAGACGGAGGAAGAAAGAACAAAAATATTCGAGCAGATGCTGAAAGACAAAAGAATTCAGATCGCGGAGAATGTTTATGCGACAATGCAAAAATAACTCACTTTACAAATAAGCCACCGGTGCAAGAGCTATTCTATACTTTTGTATATAACCCCAAAAATATGAAAAAAACAATTACACCTATAAAAGGTTTCCCCCATTATTTTATAGATAATTTGGGAAACGTTTATTCGGAATATTCCAAGAAGAAAAACGCAGAAAGAAAAAGTCTATTAAAAATGAAGTTGTCAACAAAGAAAGATGGTCATAATTATATTTCTTTATATAACAATGGAGTAGTTAAGAAAAAATTCGTTCATAGATTAGTGTTAGAAAATTTTGATAGACTTCCAAAATATTGGGAAGAATGTAGACACCTAAATGGCAACCCAGCAGACAACAGATTGGAAAATTTGAAATGGGGAAGTAGAAGTGAGAATTCTATAGACAAGGCTTTACATGGAAAATCTAATAGAGGAGAGAGAAACGGACAGAACAAACTAAAAGAGTCGCAGGTAATAGAGATATTAAAAAGTAATAATACCAATATGTCGGCAATTGCTAGGTTGTATGGTGTAAATTCCAAGACTATTAGCGATATAAAAAATAGAAAAAATTGGAATTGGGTTGTAGTTAAATAATTTATTTTATACAAAAATGGAAAATGAAGGAACAGGAGTGTCGCAAGACCCAGGTGTTGAAGAAGTTGCTGAACGTGATTTTAAAAAAGCAACCGAAGAAACTTCCGTAAGGCTCAGAAACGATATCAAGGATATCGCAAAGAAAGTGCAGTTACTTTCCAAGGCATTAAAAGCAAGCCCTATGTCCAGGGACGAGGACAGGAGAGATCTCGACGGAGAAATGATCGCAAACGTCATCCTTGCATATCGTCACCTCGAAGATGCGTCAATGCGACTCGGGAAGATGATACAGGCAAGCCAAGGAGGAGTATCAATTTACGACAAAACTATCGAGAATGAAAGTTCTGCGGTAGGGTCATAGAATTTAAGCCGGACTAACCTCCGGCGTATGGGGGAGTGCAGATGGTTCTGCTTGGGTTCGATTCCCACTCCTCCGCTAATTAAGATAAAAATATAATTATGAAAAGTAAACACTCCACGAGAGGGACTACAAAAGAAGTGACCTATGAAGTTGATGAAAATGGATGCTGGAATTGCACATCGCATAAATGTAACAAAGATGGCTATCCTAGAATAAGAAGAGATTATCATAAAACTGGCGTATCAAGATTTATGTATAAAAAATTCAAAGGAGAGATTCCGATCGGAATGGTTATACGCCATACTTGTGATAACCGAAAATGCATAAATCCAGAACATCTAATAATCGGGACACATCAAGAAAATATGGATGACAGAAATAAACGTCACAGGACAGCATTAGGAGAGAAAAACGGTAGGAACAAAATAACGAAGTCTCAGGTTATAGACATTTTAAAAGATATGGAAACTCCAGTAGCAAAGTTGGCAGAAAGATACAACCTAAAAAGAGGAACTATCTACGACATAAAAAACAGGAAAATATGGGCTTGGGTTAAGATGTAAACTCGCCTCCTTCACATAATCAATTAAATTAAAAAAATGGAATATTATCTGCATTATGAATGCCCAAAGTGCGGTGAAGATGTTTACCAGAAATGCGCTAACTTTGTCGAGCATAAAGGACTTCCCGTATTTGAACTGGATGAAAATTCTCAGACTTCTATGACTTGCGGTTGCGGATGTGAATTCGGGACAGGAGATATTGAGGTTCTGGACTTTGATGAGATGTAAAGGCGACTAGCCTTCCCTGCCACCTTAGCTCAGTTGGTAGAGCGCAGGCCCGAAGAGCCTGGCGTCGCTAGTTCGATTCTAGCAGGTGGCACAAGTTTCTTCTTTTTTTCTGGACGTGGCGGAATAAGACGCTGTTATGGCTTCGCGGGTCATAAATAGATAATGCCAAAACGATGCAGTGTATTATCAAAAGCAGAAACAGTCAAGCGTGCAAGGTGCAATTCCTTGCCGTCCAGAATGAACGAAGAAACAGAAGTGAATGAACGGGGGAGAGGATGTGGGTTCGAATCCCACCGTGAAAGCGTAGCTCATTGGTAGAGCACTCCCAGGGGCTGAACAGTCGGTTCGATTCCGATGTCGCTGGTGGTCAGCGCTTCCCCGTTTGTTCACTTCTACATAATTATTAAAAACAAGGAGATGAAGATATTGAATCTGTATTGTGGTATCGGTGGCAATAGAAAATTATGGGGAGATGAACACGAGATAATTGCTATTGAACACGACGAGAATATAGCTAAAATTTATCAAGATTTTTTCCCGAAAGATAAAGTTATTATCCAAGACGCTCATCAATATTTACTATACCATTACAAGGAGTTCGATTTTATCTGGACTTCGCCACCTTGCCAAAGCCATTCCAGCTTTCGCCAGAATATTTGTGTTAGATACAGAGGAACAGAACCGGAATATCCAGATATGAGGCTTTATCAAGAGATAATATTTCTACAACATAATTTTCAAGGAAAGTGGATAGTCGAGAATGTTAAGCCGTATTATACGCCTCTTATATCTCCCAAGAAAGAACTTCAACGTCATCTATTTTGGAGTAATTCTGATATAGCAGATATGAATTTTAAAAAAGACAACATCAGAACAGCACAAATTCCAGACTTGCAAAAACTTCACGGATTTGACCTTTCAAAATACAAGCTGAAGAATAAACGGCAAGTATTAAGGAACTGTGTATTGCCAGAATTAGGATTACATATTTTAAAAAACATAATCTAACAAAATGGAAAACAAAACTAAGTTCGCCATTGGCGACCACGTGCGGGTGATTGAGAGTGGGGATACTGATACGCAGACAAGAACTTTTATCGGCAAAACGGTAATCGTTACAGATACCGCCAATAATGGTAAACACGTTATATGCAAGGCAGAAAAAGGAATTGTAGTTTTCAACGATTCCGAACTCGAACTAATCCCCAGAACCCTTGAGAATCTTGAGGTGGGGGATGTTGTTAAACAATTAACAGAGAGCAATTATCTTATGGAAGTATTGGCTGTTTTGGGTGGCGTAGGCGAAAAGAAATGCTATCTGATGTCAGAACTATCCAAAACGTTGGATGATGAAGCATTAAAAGCTGCAGACGTTGCGTGGACTGTATTCGATTTGAAAGAGCGGAAATATACCCCCTACACCCCCGAACCAGAGAAGACTGATAGGGAGAAGTTGGTGGAGGAGTTCGTAGAAAGGTGGCAGAACGAGAATATATATGTACCAGATTTCTTAAACGACTTCGCCGATAAATTATTAAAGTAAAAAGTATGCTAGAACAAAAAGTAACAAGTCTTGAACTTTAGTGCAACAGCGATGCCCCTGCTATTTACGATTGCCCTATATGTAGCGGAGGAAATCTTGCTCACATGGATTGGGTCCACAGAAGATGGGTAAGGCGCGATTTTTATCAAAAACATAATTTATAAAAATGAGAAAAACAATAGAGTTTTGCGATATCTGCTATGAAGATGATGAAGAAAGACGTGCAGTTGCGAGGTATTATGGGGACGGAGATGCTGTGTATTTTTGCTGCGCTAAATGTCTTAAGACCGTTAAGTCCGCCGGGCTTGATTATGAGATGCTAAATGAACAAAATAATTAATAAAAATATGACCTACCAAGAAAAAAGATTGAAAGAGTTTCGGGAGAAGTTCGGTATAGCCCACGAAAAGCAGGAGATACCAAAAACTTTTGAAACCTATGGAGAACTTGAAGCCTTCCTCTCCCAGACTATCGAGGAGCTGTGGAATCAAGGAAAGGCGGATATGATTGTAGATTTGTATCAGATAAAAGCCTCATTGAATCGTCCGTTGAGTTGCGGTGAAATGGAAAAACCTCAAGATGTGTATCGGTATCATTTCCTGATGACGATAATCGCAAAGCTTTGCGATATAAACGATATTCGGGGAGAAGATATAGAGGAAGCAATAGAGCGTAGGGCCGAGGCGGAGAGGATGAGGGATAATAATTTAAAAATAAAGGAATGAAAATATTGAACCTGTATTGTGGTATAGGTGGAAACAGGAAATTATGGGGAAATGAACACGAGATAACCGCAGTAGAAAATAACCCACAAATTGCAAAGATATATCAAGACTTTTTCCCGAACGATAAAGTTATTGTCGGAGACGCACACGAGTATCTGTTAGAGCATTTTAAGGAGTTTGAGATTTTGGGAAAGGAGGAGGAATGAAAAATAAAGATATAAAAATAGCGTGCAACAAATGCGGAAAGGAACAAGAACTAGACAAGGATAAAAGCAACGAAAATTGGAGGGTGTACAAAAATATAGAGGAATGCGAATGTGGTGGAAAATTTAAGTTAGTGATAGAGGGAAAGGAGGACAAATGAAACTTCAAAAAATGATAGTGCTAAACAACGCTGACAAAAAGAGATTGCACGATTGGTTCTTCAAATGGTTTGTTCTAAGCAGCAAAGAAAGGAACTTCTGGTGGTCGATGCAAATGATGTTAGAAAAATACGATTATGCTTGTTTCATCGAGGGGAGAGATTTGACGTTCAATGAGTTTATAACTTTTTATAGGGGAAAGGAGGAAGATGACAATCTATAAAAAACTTTACGAGGAGGAAAAACAGAAAAACGATAGCCTGATTGAAGTTATCCAAATGACATTCTGGATGGCTCGCCGTATAATTGCAAAGCTATGGAATTGGGAGAGGAGATAAGTAAAGAGATAAGGGGGTGCGGAGAAGATGATTGCAATGATTGACGGAGTTTTAGCCCTCTTCCAAAAATATGCCCTGGAATGCGTGGGAGGGGACATAGACAATCCCAAAAACTACGAGGGAATAGACAGAGAGAACAAATTGCGAGCCGAGATAAGAGAGAGGATTAAATCAATAAAATGAAAACGGAGTTTAATCCGTTTTCTTTTTGTAACTTCTTTTCTTTTGTAATTCTCTCATTGCCGCGCTACGTTCTTCCTTTGTCATTTTTCCGAGGCGAGATTGAGCCGACCTCTTGCCCATTGAAGAGGCTGCCTTCTTGACGTCATCTTGCCAGTCGCATTCGTCATATATCGCTTCCACTTCTTCTTGCGTGATTCCCATATGATCGTTCTCCTGCAAGAAGAATTTAATGTTATAATCCTTCCGGTGATGTCCGGTGCGATGACAAGATTCGATAAATTCGGTAAAGTCTTCCCTTAATTCTTCTGGTGTGTATTTTTTCATCATTTTTTTATTAAAAATTCTTATTTGAAAAATCAAATGCAGGGTCAAGCGATAATATCTCATCAATAATCTTCTCCTGCCATATCTCCTCCGCTTCCTTGAGTGAGATATCAAGATCTTCCGCGTCTTCCATCCATAACTCCTTAGCTTGTGATTCCAGCTTACGGGCTTCGTCGCTCCCTATGTCCCAAGATTGCAACTTGGATAAGATGTCGCGCGCTCCAACCTGAAACGCTTTGATTGATTCTTCAGCCGTCTGACCGTCGATTGTTTTACTCATATTTTTTAATTTAGTTTTTTATTCTTCTTCCGGTTTTCTACTTTTTTCAAAGACCTCTTTCAAGAATTCATTTATTCTGCTGCAGTCTCTCTCGGATAATTCTCCTCCATCCTCTTGCGAACTTTCAGATTCGCAAAATTCCAACATCCAGTCTTCCCATCCCGTTTCTGCGATAAACAGACCCAATTCGTCATCGCCATACTTTCGCGCGCCTTCGATTATGGCTTGTTCCAATTCTTTTGTCATATTTTTTGTAAAAAATTAATAAAATGATTAAGCGTAGATCGCGTATTGAGTGTCGATGCCTGCTTCTTTCGCTGCCTTCTCGGCTTCATCGTAACTGTCGAATACTCCTTCGGGGAGATTGTCCGGGGCGCCGTATGCCTGGAGCTTGTTAGCCTCCCTGCTCCATTGTCCGCCAGATACTAATTGAACGAACATCACTGACGAGTACCCATATTGTGCTTGACGTGGGGTAGCTCCCCAGTTGATTACCACTTTTCCTTTTTCCATTTTTTTATTTTAATTTTCTTAATGTAGATATTCGGATCCGCCAGTGGAGGTTGATTATATAGGCGCGTATGCGAGCTATGCTCTAGTCCTATATTCCAGCTCATCCCTCAGCTTCTTCTCTTATCTTGATTCCATTGTAGCATACGAACGTTCGCACGTCAATGCCTTACACTAAGAAAAAAGAGGGCTTAGATAAGCCATAAAACATCAAAGCTGTGGATAACTTTTTTTGATAAAATAAAAAAATAAGAATGTTTTAGATTGCTTGACACTCAATAACAAGTAATGTTATTATGTAAGTACAACTAGCCTAAAATTATACACCGAGCATATCGGCAGATGATTTTAGGCTATTTTTTTATACAAAAAGTATGGAAGCTGAAACACATATATTAGATCATCATTCATTGGTGGTCGGATATATGAGCTTTTTTATTAAATTATTTTAAAAAAATGGAAATCAACAAAGAGGAAGCGCAGATTATCGCTAACTTGCTTGTTCAAGTAACAGTTAAGCTTTCAGACGCTCCGGTATTCTTGGCACTGCAAGAGAAAGTCAATCAAGCAATTAATGAATAAAAACAAAGGAGGCTAAAGATAATGGCAGGAAGACCAACAAAATTTAAAAAGATATTCATCAAAAAAGTTGACGAGTATCTTGAGGAGTGCCAAGACGAAGAGATTGAAAGAGTGAAACAGGAGAACGCAGAGAAGGGGTATCAGATGTTAGAACATAGATTGAAAGTAAAGCTTCCTACCATAGAGGGTTTTGCAAGATTTATAGGAGTGAACAAGACAAGTTTGTATGAATGGGAAAAAAATCACGAAGAATTTTCCAACTCTTTGGAAAAAATTAAAACAGAACAGAAAGAAAGGCTTATGAATAGTGGACTTTCTGGAGACTATAATCCTACAATTGCCAAACTGATACTTTCTTCAAATCACGATATGCACGAAAAAAGTGAATTATCCGGAAATCCAAACAGTCCGTTAGTGGTTATAGCTCCCCAAGCAGTAATAGATTCATTCAAATTAAATGGAACTGACCCAAAAACAAGAGGAAGCGATAAGGGACAAGAGCCGATATAAGGTCCTTAACTGGGGGAGAAGAAGCGGCAAGACGACTGAATTCGGATATGAAGCATTGGGGACGGCACTATCGGTAAATGAGGCAAAAATAACCTACTATGCCCAAACATTCGATGACGCAAGAACAATAGCATGGGATATATTCTTACAGATATTCGGCCCGGCAGTATCGAAGAAGAATGATAGCAGACTAGAGATAACAGTTAAGAATATACACGGAGGTTATTCCAAGGTGAGCCTTAAAGGTTGGGAATCGGTAGTTACGGCAGACAAAGGGAGAGGAAGCGAGAATGACCTGTTGATGTGCGATGAGGTAGCTTTCTGTAGAGGATTTCTTGAGAAATGGGACACGGTGCTTGAGCCTACATTACTGACCACAAGAGGGCGCGCAGTGTTCGGCTCAACACCTAACGGATTCAATGATTTTTATACCTTGCACAATACCGCGCAATCCGATCCGGAATGGTATTACTCCCACGCTACCAGTTACGACAATCCCGCCAACGATATTGAGTGGCTCGACAAGAAGAAATCCAGCATGCCGGAAGACAGATTTGCCCAAGAGTACATGGCAGACTTCCGCAAAATGGAAGGTTTGGTTTACAAGGAATTTTCGAGAAATTTACATATATTTGGCGATGAAGAATTAAAAAGATTGGAGGGCGAAACGTGTGAGTACATAGCAGGTGTTGACTTCGGATTTACTAACCCATTCGCCTGCATCGCAGTTAAAAAGGATAAGAGAGGCGTTTATTGGGTGGTTAATGAGGATTATGAGACAGGCAAGACAGACGCGCAGATAGCGGAGATAGTAGCGGCAAGGAACTTTACCAAGGTTTATCCTGATCCGGAGAATCCGGGAGCAATTAAGGAATTGGTTAATAGGCAAGTGAATTGTTGTGAAGTGATTAAGGGAGACGGCAGCATTACATCAGGAGTTAGCAAGATAAGGGAGTTATTGAAGCAGCGTCGATTGAAGGTCCACAAGTCCTGTATCAATCTTATCTGGGAATTTGAGACTTATCATTATCCGAAGAAGAAGGCGATAGGGAACGAACCGGAAAAGCCAGTGAAAGAGAACGACCACGCCTTAGACGCATTACGCTACTTGATACTCATGGACGCTAATATCCAAGAAATCAAGCAATATGACACTTGGATTCGCAAGATATCCTACGAAAATAAACCGCAAACTAATCCAGCAATATGAAATATTATTTACAAGTCACGTTTAACGACAAGACCACACGCAAATGGACAACCAGTATCAAGGAGACTTTTATGTCACTTAAACCTGATATTCTCAGGAGTAACGTAACGATTAAGGTAACTGCTGGCGGTAAGAGAGCAGAGAAGTTCTTGTTTCTTCCTCAGGCCAGAAACGCCTTCCGCAACAATCTATCTGCTGAAATTTTAGAAAGACAACTCATAACACTCCTATAATGGAACAAAATATTTTTCAATTTATAACCAGCGAGGAAGCCAACTTCAAGACAGCGCGCGTTCCTGTTACCTCAAACAAAGAATGGAATATGTACGAGCATATCCAGCGTTGCACTAATGTCACTTTCGGTTGGTTTCATAGGGGAGCAGATGATGGCAACAGACCGTATAAGAACATTGTCACGCCTATCCTGAACGTAGCACGCAGATCGGAGGGGTTCGATGTCAAGGACATAGAGCCGTATGTGGATGATTCAGATAACTATTATAAGTCTTTCTTTTTCCGTAAATTCCATCCGCGCTGGGCAAGAAAAAACGGAGTAGATGAGTCGATTGATGATTCAGTAGAAAGCCAGATTGTATACGGTTTATCGCTTATGAAAGATTCAGGCAAGAATCCGGAAGTAATACCGCTTCAAACTATAGCGTTTTGCGACCAGACAAATATAATGTCCGGCCCTATCTGTATCAGGCACGAATGGAGCATACAGGACTTGCTCGACAAAAAAGGTGTTTGGAACGATGAGAAGATTATGGAGGCAATAACCCACGCCAGGGCAGAAAAGGCTAATACCGCAGACAAGAACGACAAATCCAAGACTCCTGGTAAATACATCGAAGGCTACGAACTGCACGGAACACTGCCGAAAGAATGGTTGGATGACGAGAAATCAGATGAGTATGTCGGGCAGATGCAGATTATTACTTTCTACACCGACAGCAACAACAAGAAGCAGGGAATCAAGCTTTTTAAGGGCAAGGAGAAAAAGTCACCATTCAAAGCTAAGGTTATCAATAAGGTTCACGGCAGAGCTTGCGGACAATCCATTGTAGAAAGCTTGTTTGAAGATCAGGTTTGGACCAATTACAACGAGATCAAGATTAAGGCGATGCTTGATACAGCTGCACTTATCCTTCTCCAGACAGCAGATCAGGGATTCAAGAATCGCAACAATCTCAAGAATCTTGAAGCAGGAGTGCCAGAAGTATTGGAAGTGGCAGACGGAAAACAGGTTACGCAACTTAACGGACAGCCAGCCAATATTCCAGCTTTCAATGACGCAGTATCGAGGTGGAACTCTCACGCTCAGGTATTAGGATCGGCCAGCGACGCACAGCTTGGAGTCAATCCTACATCAGGGACTCCGTTTGCCTTACAGAACTTAGTAGTCCAACAAGGTGAAGGCATCCACGAATGGAGACAAGGAAAAATGGCAGACTTTTGGGAAGAAATATACAGAGATTGGGTGCTAAAATATTTGGTTGACGATATCAATCAAGGTCAAAAATGGATGGAGCGCCTCGACATGAAGGAGATGAATGAGATTCTTGAGAACATTCTTACCAAGGAAGCGAATAATCGAATTAAAGAGGGAATGTTTAAAAACAACGGCAAGGGTGGGGAACTGGTAACAGCGGAAATGGTGGAATCACGCAAACAAATGATTCGCGAAGAGTTTAAAAAGAATCCTAATAAAGCGTTTGAGATTATTAAAGGAGAGCTGGAAGGACTGCCAACTGACGTACAAATTAATATCAAGGGAAAGCAGAAGAACATGTATAAGGTGGTTGATTCACTGGTTAACGTATTCCGTCAGGTGCTTGCCAATCCACAGAGCTTGCAGCAGCCGGGCATGGCAGACCTTTTCAACGAGATTATCGAGAACTCAGGGCTTAGTCCGATAGACTTCTCAGGACTTAGCACTCCGATGATGGCACAGCCACAGCAAAATACCAGAGCAGAATTAAACGCAGATAATTTACAAACTAATAATCAAAAATGAAAGAACAGTTAACATTAAGCGACATTGAGATCGAGAAAATCGAGCATCTATGTAAAGACGAGGTTCTTGTGGAAGCGATGAAAAAAGTCTTGTTGTCCGCTATCTACGAAAACGGAACGCTAAGGAATGGAATCAAGGCCGATCCGACCAGAAACGCAGCATTTGCCGCTGTAGCCAACTATCCAGGAATGAGCGATGAGCAGATAGGGTCTGACCTGAGAGCGCAATGGGCCGGGGTAAGCGCCCTGGAAAATGGGATTAAAAAACTTCAAGGATATAAAAAAGAAACTTCCGACAAAAAGGAAGAAGCTAATCCAGGAATATAAACAATATGAAAACATATACAACCAGGGCAATCAACGTATCGGAAAGCGGACTTATCATGCGCGGCGCAGGCAAGCTAAACGGAATCGTAGTCAACTCTCACTCCAACGGGACTATCAAGATTTACGATGCGCTTGAGGCAAGTGCCGCAGCCACAGGAACTCTTACCAGCATAGGGGCTTGCGCTCCAGCTTCTCACGCTACCAGCAAGCTGACATCGTCCGGCGCGATGGTGGCCGCAACTCACGCTGTTTCCGTGCTGACAGGGACGGAAAATTTCGCAGACGAAGAGACTGTCACTGTCGGAGAGACAGTATACACGATGAGAGACGTATTGGAAGAAGCATATGACGTAAAAATCGGGGCGACTCTTGAGGCTTCTCTTGCGAACTTGAAGAAGGCTATCAATCTTACCGGAACTCAAGGCGTAACTTACGGATTCGGGACTGTCGCTCATCCTGATGTAGTGGCCTCCGCTTCCAACGCTACCACCCTTACTGTGAGGGGCAGGGTGCCGGGAACTTCGCTTAACGAAGTAGCTACTACCAAGAAATGCGATAATGCTTCCTGGGCTGATGCTACTTTAGGGGGAGGCACAGGAGCGTCAGACGCAGGAGTGACAGGCGAGGCGGCAACCGTAACTATCGGAGACATTGCCTATATGGTGGTGGATGAACTTTCTCAGAATTACGGAGCGGCACCTATCGCCTATCAGGTTAAAAAGGGCGCTAGCGAAGCGATAATGCTTGACAATCTCAAGCTGGCCATAAACGGAACTGGGACTGCCGGGACCAATTACTCAACCGGAACTGTGGCTCATCCTTTCGTTATCGCAACTACGAACACCAACACCACACAGGTGATCGTAGCGAGAGAAGTAGGTAACGATGAATTTACGGCAGCTATCAACGCCTTAGAAACTACCGAGACTATGGATAACACCGCTTGGGCAGATAGCACTCTCGGAGGCGGAACAGGTGACAGTAATCCTGCGGTCACTACCGAAGCGGCAACTATCACCATTGGGAGCAGGGTATATACGGCGGTATTGGAACTATCTGAAAATTCCGGAGCCGCAGCAGTTGCAGACCAGATTCTTTGGGTCACTAGCGAGGAGGTATTCCTTGATAACGTAAAGAAAGCTTTGAACGGATCAGGAGTAGCCGGGACTAATTATTCTACCGGAACCTTGCCTAACTACGATGTGATTGCCACAACTAACGCTGCAGATTCGCAGATAATTGTCTCAAGGAATCTCGGAGCTGCGGGAAACAGCGTAGCCACTACCACGACCCTAGCGAATTACGCATGGGGAGCAACCACGCTGGCAAGCGGCTCAGGCGATGACGGGATCCTTTTGCATGACACTATCACGCTCGCGGCAGGAGAAAGAAACATTGATTTATATGGAACCGAATTTTACACAGGTCTTTATATGACTATCGGAGGGACTGCCGACCTTACGCTTTCGATAAACTAAATTTCTCACTTAGAAAAGTGAATTGGGTTATACCTCCCATTCAAAAGGATAAAAGGCTCTCATTCCCCTTTTAAGAGAATGAATAACATTATCATTTATGTCACAAGAAAATGACGTGCAGGATTCAGAAGTAGAAGAAGAGGAATTGGATAATAACGCTGACGATCAGGATAATCAAGGCGATGACAACGACTCGGACACTACAGACTGGAAAGCCGAAGCTCTAAGACTTAAAGGGATTAACAAACGTTACGAAACTAAACTCGCTAAAACGAAGGAAACAAAAACGGAAGTTAAACCAAAGAGCAACGAATCAGGCGAAATGGACTATGGACAGAAAGCATTTCTAGCGGCTAATGGCGTAAAAGGAAGTGATGAGATAACACTTGTCAAAGACTTTATGCAGAATACCGGAAAATCTCTCGATGACGTTCTGGACAGCAAGTATTTTCAAAGCGAGCTGAAAGAATTAAGGGATGAAAAGGCAACCAAAGCGGCTATGCCTACTGGTAAAAACCGTTCGGGACAAGTTACCAGCGACTCGGTAGAATACTGGCTTGCTAAAGGTGAACTTCCACCCGTTGATCAGAGAGAACTTCGCATTAAGGTGGTTAACGCCAGAATAGCAAAGGAAAAGAACAAAGGAATGTTCTTCAATTCATAGGACAAGGAGCTTGGTATTTTACCAAGTAAACTAAACAAATGGCTATTATTTATAAAGAGGAATGGATGACTAAGCTTCAAGAGAGGCTTTTGGACCCTACCCTCTGGAAAGAACTCTGTAATGTTGAATATACAGACACTAAAGTTATTCACAACCCGTATCGCACCGCTTCTTCTTCCACTTCTGGAACGAGAGGGGCTGCTTACAACTACAATGCTATCGCAATGGGCGATGAGTCTGTAGATATTGACCAATTCAAGATCTGCCCAGAACTTATTGACCGCGCTGACCTTGCCCAAAGTGGTTATCTCACCCAGATGAACATTGCAGAGGACCAAGGCAAGACGCTCAACAAGGACATTGAGACCGCAATGTTTGCTGAACACGCTCAGTTTACAGACTTTGACAATGCTTCAATTGGTGGATCTGCCGGTAACATTACTGTTTCTACCTCTAACATTGATGACATTATTGGAGGAATTAAGCGAGAGATAGTAGAAGCAGAAGGAACTGGACTTATGGAAAGCAATGGAGTGGCAATCGTATGGAGACCTGCCGACTTTGAGAAATTGGAAAAATACGCCAAGGCTCAAGGTTATAACACTGCTGACGATGTTCTTAAGAACGGAATCAAGAAAGGATTTGTTTATGGAGGTGTTGAACATTACCAATCTAACAGACTCGCTTCCGGACACCTCTTCGCTGGAGTTAAGAAGCTTTTGCACCTCGGTATTTGTAAGGGTACTTACGGAGAAGCTATCTTCGTTGATGAGCCCGCTACCGCTGATGGTTCTGTCTCCGGTGTTGGTGTGACCTCACGTGTTGACTACAAATTCAAGGCGTGGTTGAAGACCAAGGTTTTGCTGTTTGACATTTTGGTCGCTTAATCGGGGGCTTTTGCCCCCTTTTGGGGATTTATTTGCTAATTTTTTCGTATGTCTAAACCAAATGGGTACAACCCCAGTTTTAAAGGATCGGTGGAAGCGGCTGGATTCCTCGTCGGAACTTTGGAGGCTCCTATTGTTCTGCCAGTCAATCCCGGAGCGGCAGTGATAAAGAATGTCGTCAATATTCTTCACTCTGCCGGTGCAGGTGATTGTGATGACTTGATAGGTTCTTATTCCAAAGTGGCAATCTCCGGAGCGGGGGATTCGGGATTGACTGCCGTCGGTTCCGCTCCCAGGGCTTACGTGCTCGCAGGAGTTGCTAAAGAGGTTTATGGTTCTCAACCGTGGGCTTCTCACGCAGGCACCGGGGCTATCACTGCGATGTCAGCTCTATCGGGTAAAGTGGATGTCAATGCAGATAAATTCACTGCCTCGACTGTCAACGCAGGGCACTTTCATATTGAGGGGTCTGCGACGGTTACCGGTCAGTTTGACGGTGTAATGATTGAAGCTTATCCGGACGTTACTTCCCTCGATTCTATGCTTGCTCTCGTTGCGGATGCCGGAGCGGTGGTGGGTTCAGTTATCCGCACTTCCGGAGAATTTACGAATGTGCTGGATGTCGCAGCCGCCAATAGTGCGGTCGTGGTCGGTGCAGGTACTTACTCCACGGCTGACGGATACCTTGTTATCAAGGTGGGCGCGAATACTTATCGAGTTCCTTTCTTCTCCGCAGTGGACTAAATTGTTTTTACTGCTCCCTTTTCGGGGGCAGGAATAAGTAATTAAGTCAACACAATGATATTCTCAGACACAGCTCGGGCAGTACCCGGGATAATCCAAAAAATAGAAGACTTTACAGGGACAAGGTCGGCTACTGCCGATAGTTATTCTTTGTCGAGTAAGGTTGCTGATGTAAATTTCGCCCTTGCCAAATTGAACAGTCTTAAGGTGGAGAATTCCGGCACGACTCTTTTTGACGATTACAATCAAACTGATTATCCGGTTATTACTTTCGACCTTGAAGCGAACAAGCAGGAATACAATATTACTCAAGATGGAGCGACTATTCCGAATATTATCCAGAACATTTATCGAGTTTCGGCCGCAGATGAAAACGGAACATTTAGCGTTTTAAACCCTGTAGACGTGCTTAAACTTCCGCAGGATATGAGTGAATATCAGAAGCAGGCGGGAGTTCCAACGGAATTTGCGCTCATGGCGAATGGAATACATCTCTTTCCCGCTCCAAGTTACGATTATAAAGAGGCGGTAAAAGGGGAAGGCGGCTTAAAAATCTATTCTTCCAGAACCCCTGTTTATTACTTGGTTACTGACACGACAAAAGTGTCGGGACTTCCGGCAGATGAAGAATATTTTTTGATATTTTATCCGGCATATTTTTACTGGTTGGGTAAGGACAACGCGAAAGCGGCGATTTATGAAAGGGAATTATTGAAGATAGAAGAAAAAATCAAAAACACTGCAAATCGGAATAAAGCAAGAGGCAACAATATAACTATGCGACCTATTAATGCAATATAATGGCGAATAATCTGCAAAAATCCAGCGTTACTGTTTCCACCACTCAAAAAGACGGGTGCGAATTATGGAATGACCAAAATGTTACATGGGGAGACATCGCTGCCACTTGGGGGAATTATCAAGTTACTCCTAGCAACAAGCAAAAATCCAGTGTTACTGTTAATAATTTAAGCAAATCATAATGGCTACTTCATATCCAACTTCTATACAGGATTTAGACGCAACTCGCGGAAATGCAAGCGATAAATTAAGCAGTCCCAATCATGCAGATCATCACGAACTAGAAGATAAAACCATAGAAGCTTTGCAGGCTAAAGTGGGCGCTGACAGTTCTGCCGTGCAGAGTTCAATCGATTATAAACTTTCGGAAATAGCCGCGGGGCAGAAAGCCGTCTCAAAAACAGCGGAGCAGACACTCACGAATAAGACGCTGGGAACCGGAACGAAAGTGGCAGTAGGCTCTGACGCGACAGGGGATATCTATTATCGGCACTCAGACGGGACGCTCAAGAGATTGGCGGCAGAGGAGGGAAAGATTTTAAAAATTTTGGATGGAGTGCCTACTTATGTAGTTGAAACCACAGTTGCAAATGCCTCGGCTTCAGTTAAAGGGGTTGTGGAAATTGCTACAGACGCAGAAATGACGGCAGGGACAGCTACGGGAAGTACAGGAGCTATTCTAGTGTTGCCTGCGACAGCGGCAGGCAGTCCTGCGGCATATAAATTGGTACAGTATGACGGCACGGGGAAGCTTCCGGCAGTAGATCAGAGCAATCTCACGGGCAAGAACGCGGCAATTATCGTAGCTGACGTGGCAAGCGATACCTCTAAGTTCATGGGCAATAGCGCGGCAAGCGTATCAGGCTCTACTTACGCAATATATAGAGAAATAACTTTAAACGAAGATCTGCCTGCAACAAGAATAAAAATAAATGTTGCTTGTAATTCAGGGGAGGTTTATGCACGAATTTATAAAAATGGGGTAGCTTTTGGAACTGAAAGGCACGTTATTAATAATACTACGCTGTTCTCTGAAGATTTCACCGGATTTATTTCTGGAGATAAAATACAACTTTATGCTCGACTTATTTCCGGAACTGGAACTGTAAACATACAGGATCTTTGTTTTGATAGAAACATAACCAAATTAAACGGAAATACTCTTTCCACTCCCATTCCGGTAACTTTCGGTACTAACCCGACTAACTCTTTATAATATGCCAACAATAAATAATTTTTCTGGAGGTATCGCGACAGATATTCGAGAACTATCGACTAACAAGTTCGCTCTCGTTAAGAACTTCGATATCTATTCCCAAGATAGGCTTATTCCTTATAAAGGATTGGCAGAAGAAGTGGCGCAATCTCCAGGGATGACCAGTTTTCGCATCTCTGATGTCGTTTATAACGTTAATTCTAGCGATACAGGAGCAGAGTGGGGTTTAGGGGTGAACGACGAAAGTGGTATAAAGGGCAAAATTTTTAAAAAGGTGGACGGGACTTTTATGTATATGACGGGTAATACAGGAACTTCAATACCCATTCCTGGAACGCTCATTAATTACAATCAGAAACTATATTTTCTGTGCAAGTCCAATGGGGCTAACGCCACAGAACTATGGGAGTTTGACACTACGGCAGAAGCGCTTACCTATACCAAGATAGGAACCGTATCGGATTATAATGCTATTATTCCTCGTCCTTTCGTGCATCCTACGGACAGCATTTTATATATCGCCGCAGGACATACAATCGCTAAATATGACGGCTCTAATTTTATGGCCTCGGCTAAGGCTATCTCTGACGCCTCTCTGGTTGTAACCTCACTTACTCAATATGATCTCTATTTGGCTATTAGTTGCGCTCCGAACAGTTTGGGAAGGAATTCTCTCGTTCTCTTATGGGGAAGAGATACTTCGCTATCTCTTTTTCAGGCTTCGATAGATTTTGGCGAAGGAGCCTTGATGATGTTGGAGAATATTGGCGGTACTCTTATTGGAATATCAGGAGTAGAACTGACAGGACTGGGTTCTTCTTATGTGGAAAATCCCAGGGTAATCATCCGCGGATATTCTGGGGGTTCGGCACAAGAAATAAAATCATTATATGCTACCGGAGAATATACCGGAATATCACTTTCTCACATAAAAGCACGTTTAGGCGATAAACTATATTTCGTTATGGGATTAAAGGTTCAAAACGTATCGGTGGTACAGTTATGGATACTAGGAAAAGATAAGAACGGATCGTGGTTTATGTCTCCCGACAGAAGTTTGCGGAATGACACAGCGATCCAAATAGGTTCCATGGTCAGGAATTTCAATTTTATCGGGGACCATCTCTTTGTAGCGCACAACGACTATACGTTAATGTCTACATCCACAACCTATCCGAACTCAACTTATGACAGCCTTATAAATCCGAATATGGCAATAGAGGACCGCGGAAAAAGAAAAAAATTGAAAGCGGTGTCGGTTACCTCTATGACAGGAGGTGCGATCATTTTCAAATATAGATTTGGATTAGAAGCGTGGGCTACGATATTATCCGAGGCACTCGCTGCCAACTCTACTATGGAGGCAACCGCAGAAGTCACAGGACAACCTTTTGGGGAAGGTGTAGATCTACAATTTGAGATAGTATCTTCGGGGACTGATATTGTAGAATTTAAATATGATTATGAAGTTATTAAAACTCAAATATGAATTATGTAACAAAAGAAGAATACAATAAATTGCGAGAAGAGTTTGATGCTTTGAAGGCGGCTTTCTACAAAGACAACTTCACCGCGGAGCAGATATTCACGAAAAAGATAACTTTCAAAGGGGATGTTGATTTCAGGAATAACAAGATAGGTTTTTTCAGTAAAGGGACGGTCGTACAACCTGATTTCATACCCTCACCGAGCGGAGGTACAGTACAGGACACACAAGCGAGATCGGCGATAGATAGTATAAGAAATGTGCTTATAGATACCGGAATAATCAAATCATCTTAATCAATATGGCAACAAACAATCCTGTAATAGACGCATACAACAATCGACCTGATGTGCAGGCGATGATAAAAACCAAGAAAGGCGATGTTTTTACTGCGGGAACGGAAGCCAATACCGCTCTCAATGATTGGTGGAACACTGCCGGACAAAAAGAAACCGCTAGTTCTGCTTATAACCCCACCCCTATCGACACTAAAACTATAAATTCCAATAGTCTTGTTTCTGAGCCTGCGCTTAAGACGCTAACTCCCGATGACGGTATGGATTATTACAATAAAGTTTTTAACGACCAGATAGCAGGCTATGGAGATACGCAGGCTCAGGTGGAGCAGAATGCTACAGACACCAAGCAAACGGTGGGGGATATAAATAGTTTATCGGATATGCTTCTTGGTAAGACTGCTGACACACAAGCAGCGAACGAAACGGCAGGGGTAAATTCAGAGAGAGCCAATAATACTAACCTTACCAATCAACTCAATGACACGACGGCACAAATTAACGCTCTAGCAAGACAAGCGCAAGCTATACCTATCCAAATCCAACAGCAAGGAGAGAAGAGAATAATGACTGATGCAGGAGCCGCTCCTCTTACTGCCTCCGCACTTCGGGAAAACGCTCTCAAGGCTCTTGCCCTCGGACAGCAATCGGACATTCTTAACGCTTCCCTTACTAACTCGACCAACAAACTTGCCGACGCTAAAGATAAGGCGCAACAGATTGTCGACTTAAAATATAAGCCCATTGAAGATGAAATCACCAATTTAAAGAATCAGTTGGAACTTAACAAGGAATACATTACCGACCCGGCAGAAAAGAAGTTGGCCGATCAGCAGAGCGCTATTTTAGATGAACGGACAAGATTACTGACTGAGAAGAAAGACAAAGAGAAAGAAGAAGCGCAGCAAAAGATTGAAACTACCAAGAGTATAAACCAGATAGCTTTGGAGGCGGCGAGGAACGGAGCTTCAAAAGACATTATCCGCGCCATAAACGAATCTACGGACGTTGCCGGGGCGGTTGCCGCAGCAGGGAACAGCTTAGTCTCTCCTAATACCCAGATAGTAACTCTTCAAGACGGAAACACAGTCATAGTCGATACCAGGACCGGTAATGTCATTAAAAATTATGGAGGAGCCAAGCCAAATACTAAAGTGATTGAAAACGCTGACGGAACTTTTACCACAATCAACACAGATACAGGCAATATCGTAAACATAACCGGAGGGCAGGGGACTGTCATAATCCCGCAAAACACCCTTGCTGGAAAGAACAATAATCCCGGCAATCTTCGCTTTGTAGGACAGCAGGGGGCTACGCAGGGAGTGGGAGGATTTGCAAGATTTGAAACGCCGGAAGCGGGCTACCAGGCTCTTATCGGACAGATACAGCTTGACGCTTCAAGAGGGCTTACCGTTTCCCAGTTTGTGAACAAATACGCACCGCCTAGCGAGAATAACACCGGATTATACATAACCCAGTTTAACAATGCTCTTGGCAGCAACAGTAGCACCTTGCTTTCCAGTCTTGACGTTAACAGAGTGGCTGAATTTATGGCTAAGAAGGAAAGCGGAACTGTTGTGAAGGCTTCTAATACATCTAATGTATCATCTAGCGAAGAGGGGTCTATTTCTTCTTACCAGGTAGAAAGAGCCAGAAGAACAGTGCAGAGCGTTGATAATCTTTTAGGTAAGGTAAGCGTATTTACTACTGGATACGGAAGTTTGTTGTCAGGAATCCCAACAACAGATGCAAGAAATTTCAAGGCAGAATTGGAAACTTTAAAATCAAATATTGCATTTAGTGAATTAACTGCTATGCGAGAAGCTTCAAAAACCGGAGGAGCTTTAGGGCAAGTATCTGACAGAGAGGGAAAATTATTAGAGTCTGCTTTAGGAGCGCTCGATACTGGACAAAGTCCGGAGAATTTCAAAAAGAACCTACAACAAATAAAGGATAGTATAAATAATTGGATTTCTGCTTCTCAGAGTTCCAGTTACAACGGCATTTATCTTCCCGGAAGCGTAAGCACCGGAGGGAATATTTTTAACGGAATATCTTTACCAAACTAATATGGCACTTACACAACGATTAAACGAACAGCAATTAAGGCAGAATATAGACACTCTGCTTAATTCTGGAATGGATCGCAGCAAGGTCCAAGAGTATGTTAACAACTACCGCAAGGACAGCGACGGGACGTATGTTTTAAATGAATATGCCCAGCAACCGCAGACTCCGCAAGAATCAAAGCCGGAAGAAACGGAAAAGAAACAGGGATTGCTTTCCAAGATAGGAAGCGCTGTAATTTCTTCTGAAAAGAAGTTTGGCGATACTTTAGGCCAGGCAGCAGCCTCTATGGATAAAGGAATCCAATCTGACATAGAGAAGGCAAACAAAACCTATATGGAAACCGGACAAAGACTTGCTAAGCTGGCCAGAGAATCCACAGACCAGGCTCAAAGAGATAAATATCTTAAAATGGCAAATGAGAATTTTGAAAAAGCTGGCTCTACTTACAAGGAAGTCCTGCCTGCCATAGAAAAAACTAACAAGCAGATTGCAGGAGAAGCAGCAGGCGTGGCTTTGGACGTGGTAACGGCGGGGGCGGCTGGAAAGGTGGCTACTAACGCCGCTAAAACCGCTAAGGTCGTAAAACCGATTGAAGCCGTTGCGAAGGTGGAGAAAGCCTCTAAAGCTTCTGCCCTTGCAGGAAGCGTGGCAAAAAACGCAAAGAATTTAGCTCCTCTTGGGGCAGCTTATGGAACTACAGAAGCTATGCAGGAAGGTGCGGAAAACAAGGATATAGCGAAATCCGCAGTGGCAGGAGCGGCAATCACAACTGCTGGCGGAGTTGTGTTAAGTGGAGTAGCAAAAAAGATAGGAAAACTTACAAAAACAGGAAAGGCACAAACGGCAGCGAATAAAGCCCTTGATAATATTCTGGCTAAACCGCAAGAACTCACTCCGACAGAATATGAGGAAATGTTGAAAGCCGGAAGGGTAACCGCAAAATCAAAAACCGGAGCGGCTAAAATCATACCTACAAAACAGGAAAGAGAATACGCAGTTAAATATTCAAAGCTGCTTAAGAATTCCGATCCGGTCAAGAACGCTAATTCAGTCATCAATGAGATTTCAAACAGAGATAAAGAGGTCGGAGAATTCCTGAAAGAGAACAACGCTATTTTTAACAAGGCTCAATTAAAGGCTTATCTAAGCCAAAATATGAAGGATGTTTCAGATATTAGTATACCTCAATCCAGAATAGAGAAGGTGAAAGAAACCCTGATAGATAACTTTGTTAACAATAATCCAAATCTTGCAAAGAATAACGTAGAGAATTTGTGGATAGCGAGAAAGAAGTTTGACAAGGAAATCGAGAAAGCTTTTTCCGGATCACCTACGCTGCAAAAAGAAATAAAAAAATCACTCCGAAACGGAGTGCAGAATTTCATCGCTAAGAAAACTCCTGACGGAGTATATAAACAGCAAATGAAAGATATGTCTGAGATGTTCGATATTTTGGATATGGTTGACAACAAGGCAGTCAGAGAAAAAGGGCAGTCGGCGATGGATTTATGGAAGAAAAATAATAAAGGAAAGGTTAATGCATTGAAATGGGCCTTAATCGGTATAGGAGCAGAAAGGACCGTGAATATATTAGGAGGATAATCATTCCTCCTTACATTCCTTTTCCCACTCGTAGAGTAATCCTATTATTAAGACTAAAATAAAAATCCACATATATTTAATAAATTAACATTGAAAATCTATGCCAAGCAAAAGCAAATATGCACGATCAATTGCCGGAACAATAGTACCATATTTACGATAATCGTTTATCTCATAAATTATTGTATTCAGCTTATTGTTCTGATCAATTAGGAAGTTCTTTCTTGAAAGCATCGCTCTGTATTCTTTGTCTAGCCTGTCCTTCTCAGTCAATAACAAAACATTTTTATAAGTTTCACGATTTTCAGCCATATCTTTATCAATAGATAAAATCTCGGCGTTGCCAGCAGAAACTATAAAATTGATATTATTCAATATAGAATCGATCCTTCTCTGCTCATATAAAGCTTGATCAGCAGCCTCTTGCTTCTCCGCCGCAATCCTTGCCGCTTCCGCTTCCGCCTTTGCTTCTGCTTCCGCTTCTTTCTGATCTAAAGCTACGACTTCTTCTCTGGACATCACATATTTATCCCCTCTGTCCTCGTAATTACCGAAGTCTACAGAATTGATTATATACACCGAATCTACATCTCGCCCCCAAGTAGAAGTAAGTCTCTGTTTTGTACCGTTATCTCCAGTAGGTGTTAACTCATAAACCTCAGCAGATCCGTCCACTTTTACCAAGCTTGAAGTAGTATAAAGGCTCATCTCACTATCCGAAATAGTCAAAAGATTTTCCCACTTCAAATGTCCGTATGATTTGAAAACCAACGGATTGAGAACTAACCTTTTATACTGTTTCCCCGCATTGTACTTAACGATATATACATCAGGGTTTCCCGCAGTTTTAACAATAGCACCTTCCGGAATAGTCGAGGCCGAGACTGGAAAAGCAAACAAAATGGCTAAAACAAGCAAAATTTTCTTCATATTAAAGATTTATATAATAAAATGGCAAAATCTAAGATTAAAAAAATCCAAAGGGCGGTACTAGACCACTTCTCCGGCTCTCTACTCTTCTGATTTTTAAAGACTAACGTCATGTCTCCTTATATAACAAATAAATAATAAAGTCAAATAACTTTTCCACAGTATGCAAGACCAAAAATTAGAAAAATTGAAAAAGGTTTTAGAGCTTCTCAAGGAGGACACTATCACCCCGAAAGACTTGGAGAGAATCGTCTCTGTTTTAGTCGAAACTGTCCGCAAGTCTCACGCTGAAAATCAGGAGATGTCTCAGGATATCAAAGGAGCTTTAAAACAGGTTGTCGAGTATGTAGACAGCAAGACTGTAGAGGCATATAGAGACCTTACAAGCGAAACTGACAAACGGGTCTCATTGACCGAGAAGCAAGCTAAAGAGGCGCTGAAGACCGCACAAGAGGCTATACGAGAGATTAAAGAGCTGTACGTTCCTGATGATATTGATGAGGAGAAAATCATTGCCGAAACGCTAAAGAGAGTGCCGAAAGTCGAAATCGAGGAAGAAACAGGTGACAGTATTGTTTCCAAGATTAACGAATTGCCGGAGAACGGAGAAAAGATTGACGCTTCGCATATTAAAAATCTTCCAACTTCTCAACGGGGAGGCTTCGGGGGAATGGTAGTGCGCGAGATCGTGGCGGGAACAGGGATAACGATTGATAACTCCAAACCGGGCTACCCAAAGATTAGTTCAACGGGCGGAGAAGGCTCTGGAGATATGGTCAAATCGGTTTACGATCCGAACGGAAAAAATGTGGACGCTTTCGACTACAATAATCTCGAAAATACTCCCACAATTCCAGCCGCGCAAATTCAATCCGATTGGAACCAGACCAACAACACCGCGCTCGACTACATCAAAAACAAACCGACCATTCCCAGCGCTTATATCCTGCCTACAGCCTCCGGCTCCGTTAAAGGAGGTGTAAAGATAGGGGCAAGACTCACAATGGACGAGAATGGTGTGCTTTCCGCAGATATACAAGGAGGAACTGGCGCGGTAGATAGCGTAAATGGCAAGACGGGAACGGTAGTTTTGGGTTATTCAGATGTTGGCGCAGCTCCTGCTCTTAGTGCTGATGACAATTACGTTACGGACGCAGAAAAAACATCTATAGGAACTATAGGAAACAAGGTTGATAAAGTTACCGGTAAAGGACTTTCAACTAACGACTATACCACAGAAGAGCAAACGAAATTATCCGGAATAGAAGCGGGGGCAGAAGTAAACAACATTTCGGACATAAATGCTACCGATCTCACAGACGGAGGTGCTACAACTTTGCACAAACATTCGTATGGAGATTTAGACAACAAGCCTACTCTCGGAACAGCAGCCGCACAAGATGTCGGAGCTTTTGCGACTTCGGGACATAACCATTCTGGTGTGTATGAACCAGCCAAAGGTACTGACGACAACTACGTTACCGACACCGAGAAATCAAATCTCCACGCTCCTCACTCAGACGACCAAGACCTATCAGGGAAAGTGGATGTGGTCGCAGGCAAAGGTCTTTCTACTAACGATTATGATGACGCAGCCGAAAGTAAACTCGCAGGCATTGAGGTAGGTGCCAATAATTACACTCATCCTGCTACTCATTCGGCAGACGTAATAGTAGACGGCACAACCAACAAGGCCTATACCGCAACAGAGAAAACTAAACTGGCAGGAATAGAAGCGGGGGCAGAAGTAAACAACATTTCGGACATAAATGCTACTGACCTTACAGACGGTGGGGCTACCACGCTCCACAAACATTCTTACAATAATTTAGACGATAAGCCGACTATACCGACCGTACCCTCAATGGCGTCCGTTTCAGATATAAACACAGGAACAGACACCACAAAAACTATTAACGCTGACGCTCTGGCTGGGTCTAATCTGGGAATACGTTATGTGCAAATGATACTTTTTGACTTCGCAACTGATATTGCGACAGGAGACGGCAAGGGATATTTTGTCGTGCCAGCAGGACTTAATGGAATGAATTTAATATCAGTCCACGCCAAAGTGGTGACCGCAGGAACAACTAACACTACCGACATACAGATAAACAACGTGACCGACAATGTGGATATACTCTCAACTAAAATTACGATAGACAGTGGAGAAACAGGCTCGGATACCGCAGCCACCGCAGCAGTTATTGACGCTACCAAAGATGACGTGGCAACCAACGATGTTTTGCGGATTGACGTGGACGCCGCTTCCACTACCAAACCTAAAGGGCTGATAGTGACTCTCGGTTTTCAATTAGCTTAAATAAAAAAATGATAACAGTTTTCTCCAAAGAATGGTTTGAAAAATATAACAAGACACTTTGCTATTTTGCTAATTCTTTTCTGGGTCAAATGATTTTTGGCTTCAAGAAAATGGGGCATTATACCGAGAATAAGATTGTAGCCGTCAGACCGAATAGTGTCGTGGAATTAGTGGGATATAAAGGTTCGGAAGTGG
>Ga0172378_10000447_pt1 | contig 36001 bp, 25 predicted proteins | sample GrowelOW332metaG_FD_119755 | JGI IMG/M metagenome (GOLD analysis project Ga0172378, IMG submission 119755) | Groundwater microbial communities from an aquifer near a municipal landfill in Southern Ontario, Canada - Pumphouse #3_1 metaG | ecosystem: Environmental > Aquatic > Deep subsurface >...
ACGATATCTTACCCATTAACTGCAGGTCAACATATCATCGTAGGTAACGTAACTGTGTCTAATGATAGCACAACCTTAACTGTTCAGTATAATACCATAGATGGCTGGTATATGAAGGAAAATCAGCTGGACGTTTATACAACAGCTCCAACAACGCACCCATCACCAGGTCAGATGACATATAAAAGATCTGGAGAATTAGTACAAACATATTCGGTAAAAATTCCTCTTGAGAATTTTAAAAATGCCACTGAATTATATATCGTAGCACATACCACAGTAGTTAAAGACGGAGTAAAGGGAGAAACAGCATGGGGTGGTTACACAAAAGGAACCGGAGGTGCTTGGTACTATTATATAAAATATAAAGTTCAAAATTTGGGAACCATTATTGTCCAGAAAAATACTAAAGATGGACCAGCCCAGAAGGATGTTCCTTTTAAGCTATATAATGATGATAATACCATAGAACTAAATGGCAGAACAGATTCAAATGGTCAGATTACATTTAATAATCTTCCTTCAGGAAGCTATAAATTATATGAAACAGTTCCTGATGGATATGAAACAGATTTAAAGGATGAAAACAGGACAATCATTTTACAGGAAGGTGCAACTGTTACGAAACAGGTTATAAATACTGAAAAGCCATCAACAATTATTGTCCAGAAAAATAAAGAAAGTAAAGACGGAAAACCTCAGGCTGATGTTGTATTTACCTTATCTGATGGTATCAATAAGCCACTTACCGGAAAAACAAACACTGATGGTCAGTTAAAGTTTGAAAATCTGACTGCAGGAACCTACACCTTGACTGAAACAGTTCCCGGTGAATATAATACAGATTTAAATGATTCCAATAATAAAATAACTGTAAAGCCAGGTGAAATTTTTACTAAGCAAGTTATTAATACCCTGAAACCGGGAGCATTAGTAATTCAGAAAAATATTGGAAGTAAAGACGGGGACCCTCAATCTAAAGTTGAATTTACACTAACTCATGGCACTGATCAGCCTCTTACCGGGGAAACAGATGCAAAAGGTGAACTCAAGTTTGAAAACCTGACTCCCGGAACATACATTTTAGCAGAAATTGTTCCTAAAGGATATTCTTCAGATTTAAATTCAAGTAATAATTTAATAACTGTAAACCCAGGACAAACATTACAATTTCAGGTTATTAATACTCTGGATACTCCTCCAACAGCAGAGCATGGAAATGTCATAATTCAAAAAAATATTGGAAGCAAAACCGGAGCTCCTCAGTCAAACGTTGAATTTACATTATCTAATGGCACTAACCAGCCTTTAACAGGCAGAACAGATGTTAACGGTCAATTAAAGTTTGAAAACCTAGATCCCGGAATTTATGCTCTAACAGAAACAGTTCCTAAAGGATATACCACTGATTTACCAACAAACTGTACTGTAGAAGTTAAAGCCGGAGAAATAACTAATAAGCAGGTTATTAACACTGAAAAGCCTTCATCCATCTTAGTAAAGAAATATATCGGAAAAATAGGTGGAGATCCTCAAGTTAATGTAGAATTTACGCTATCTAATGGAACTGATAAGCCCCTTACCGGGAAAACAGATGCTAATGGTCAGTTAAAGTTTGAAAACTTAGCTTCTGGAGTATATACTTTATCCGAAACAGTACCTGAAGGTTATACTACTGATTTAAACTATACTAACAACACAATTAATTTAAAACCAGATGAGGATCGAGAAATTCCTGTTGTTAATACAGAAAAACCATCAACTATAATAGTTCAGAAAAATATTAAAAGTGAAACCGGAATTCCTCAGGCTGAAGTAGTATTTACATTAACCAATGGCATAAAAACCTATACTGAAAAAACTAACGGTGATGGTCAGATTATATTTGACAACTTAATACCAGGAACCTATACTTTATCAGAAACAGTTCCTGCTGATTATAATACGAATTTAACTGATTCCAATAATAAAATAACAGTTAAACCTGGCGAAATCTTTACTAAACACGTTGTTAATACCCTAAAAACTGCAGAAATAATAGTTCAAAAGAATATTGATACCATAAATGGAGATCCTCAGGCTGATGTTACATTTACACTTACAAATGGAACTGTTAATTTAACTGCTGTAACAAATGAATTTGGTCAGGCTAAATTTGAAAATTTAACTCCCGGCACCTATACTTTATTTGAAATAGTTCCTAAAGGATATACTACAGATTTAACTGATTCCAATAATTCTATTACTGTTAAACCAGGTGAATCAGCATCAATACAGGTTATTAATACAGCAGATATTCCAGACGACCCAACTCCAGAAGGTCCGACTGATATCCCAGACGATCCAACTCCTGAAGGTCCGGTAGATATAGAAGATGAAGAAACTCCATATGGGTCAACAACTCTTCCACAAACCGGAGGGGTATCACCAGATATGTTCTATATGGTTGGCAGTCTGATCATACTGGCAGGCGCATCAATGTTCAAGAAACGCAGATAAATTCAAATTAAAGAGAATCAACTTTGTGGGTTGATTCTCTTTTTTTTACTTAACATTTATTTTGCCATACTTTTGCTATAACCTGACCATGCTTATTAATTGTTACAAACTGCCCCGTCTTTTACAGCAGCTTCCCATGGACACTAAAGCACATCTGGTACTTCTCATAATCATCAGCAATATTATTTTGTTCCATACCATCATTATAATCGAGTTTAAAATACCAATCATTATTCAGTTCAATAACATTTCTCATATCAGCCTCCTTTAACAATTAGATTCTAGTGAATTTTGGCAAAATAATCAATAGATAAAATTTATCTTTTTATATCGCTACTAATTTGTATTTATATCGTTGTATTTATGCATATATATAACTATAATTATTATATAGACCAGGTTAGGAGGTAATAATGAAGAAAAATAAAACTACCATTTCGCTGATTGCAAGTATACTTAATATTTCTCCTATTTCTGTAAGCAGAGCTCTTCTAGGTCAGGATGGAGTCAGTGAAGAATTGAGAAATAAGATAATTCTAAAAGCCGATGAGATGGGTTATTTAAAAAATAAAACTAAGGATATAAAAGTATTAGTTCTCCACGGCAGACAAAATATCCAGGATAATAGTAATTTTAGTTATATTATTGGATATACTGAAAAAAGTCTTCAGGATATGAATGTTAATTACAGCATAGAATATATCGCAGCGGAAAACCAAATTGATATGTATTTACCCTGCAAGCTTGAAAAAGAAAAATACTATGACGGTGTAATATTTTTAGGAAGGTTTAACAGTAATTATGCAGCATTTATAAGGTCAAAGATAAAATCTGCTATTTTTTACTTAGGGTATACGCCATCCTTTGACAGTGATTATGTAAATTTTAATTACAATAATTCAGGATATAAAGCTTGTGATTATTTAATAGAAAATGGTCATAAAAAAATCGGGTTTATTGGAGGCTGCGACGATTTCAAAAACAGGGAATATTTGTTAGGAATTAATTTTTGTTTGGATAAGCATGATTTATATATTAAAAAAGATTATATTATAGAGTCATTTGATAATCTTAAGCAGCATATGGACTATTTAATAAATACTGGTGACTTTCCGGATGCCTTTGTATGCACTTTAGATTATGCAGCGCTAAAGCTGATACAATATTTAAACAGCAAAGGAATAAAAGTACCTGATGACATATCTGTAATTGGCTGCGGAAATACAGAAATGTCTTCTATATCCTCCCCTGCACTTACTACTATTGAATTAAATCTTAAATACTCCTGTGAAATTGCAGTAAGGCTTCTTCTAAGCAGAATTAAAAATCCGGATAAACCTTTTGAAATTATATCAGTCACAGGTAATATAATAGAAAAAAATTCAGTTAAAAAATTAGGTGATTACAGTGAATTATAGATTATTAACTGACTTTTTTAAAAAGCATCGCCTATCTTATATTATAGGAATATTTTTTATGCTCTTTACCTCTTATATTCAAACTCTATTTCCCAGGGTTTTAGGAAATACTATTGATATTTTAAAAGTGAAGAATTTCAATAAGACTGATGTAAGTACTAATATTATTTACCTGCTGATTATAGCAGCCACTGTCTTTATAACCACCTACTGCTGGAGAAATCTTATCATAGTTAATGCAAGAAAATTTGAATGCAGCTTAAGGGAGTCTCTTTTTTACCATTTTCAAAAGCTTCCTGTTGACTTTTACAACAAACATAAAACAGGAGATCTGATAGCCTATGCCATAAATGATATTTCAGCAGTTAGAATGACCTTTGGCCCTGCAACAGCAATGTCAATAAATGGTGCAGCTATCTGTTTAATATCTATTTATTCTATGACCAGGGTAATAAACTTAAAAATCACTCTGATTGCTCTTCTTCCTATACCGGTAATAGTTTTTCTCATGCTTAAAATTGGAAGCTTAATTCAAAAAAGATTTAAAAAAGTGCAGGAGTGTTTTGCTGCAATCTCTGATAGGGTTCAGGAAAACATATATGGGATAAGAGTAATAAAGGCTTATGTCCAGGAATACAGTGAAATGGAGAATTTTCAAAAGCTAAATGATAATATGATGGATGCAAATATTAAAATGGTTAGAATATCCTCCTTCCTTTCTCCTTTAATTGAAGCAAGTTTCAGCATCAGCTTCGTAATAAATCTTATTTGGGGAGGGAATATGGTTCTGGATGGGTCTATATCTCTAGGCTCTTTCATCGCTTTTAATGGGTATCTGGTTATGATAATGAACCCAATTAAATCAATAGGACGAATTTTAACCATATTTCAAAGAGGTATAGCATCTCTCAAAAGATTAAATGAAATATTTAATGAGAAAAGTGATATCTTAGAAGGTAAATTAATACCGGATAATATAATCGAAGGTTCCGTTGAATTTAAAAATCTTTCATTTTCCTATATTAGAGGCTTCTCTGCTCTAAATAATATAAATCTAAAAATCCCAGCAGGAAGCACCTTAGGCATAATAGGTGAAACAGGCTCCGGGAAAAGCACCTTAGCGAGCCTTTTACTAAAATTGTATAATACAAATGATGGAATGATATTTATTGATGGACATGATATTAATGAGTTTTCATTAAATTCACTGCGGGGAGCCTTTGGGTATGTTCCCCAGGACAGCTTCTTGTTTTCAGCAACAGTATATGATAATATCAAATTTTTTAAAACCTGTTATACTGATAAGCAGGCAGAAGGTGCAGCAAAGCTTAGCTGCATATATGACAGCATACTTGATCTTCCAAATGGTTTTAAAAGCTTAATCGGTGAAAGAGGAGTTAACTTATCAGGTGGGCAAAAACAAAGAATTGCAATTGCCAGAGCATTAATAAAAGATCCTCCAATTCTTATACTGGACGATTCACTTTCTGCTGTGGATACCATAACAGAAGATACAATACTTCATAACCTTAAAAATGCAAGAAAAAGTAAAACTTCAATAGTAATAGCCCATAGAATATCAGCAGTAGAAAATCTGGATAAAATAATTGTTATGAGAAAAGGAAATATAATAGAGGCTGGGAACCACAGTGAGCTGATGGCAAAAGGAGGAATATATTATGAAACATACATGGAGCAGTATAAAGAAAGAAAAAAGGGACTCCTCTCTTCATAATCGAAGAAGTCTAATAAGACTATTAAAATTAACCATACCCTATATAAAGGATATAATACTAGCTGCAGTCTGCGTTCTTATGGTAAATTCTGCCCAGCTTATAAATCCATATATTTTAAAGGTAATCATAGATGATTTTCTTATAAAAAAAATGCCCCAGGCAGGAATACATTCAATTAATTTCTTAGCATTAGCTTATTTTGCTGTGGTAATTTTAGGCGGCTTTTTCTCCATAAGTCAGGTAAATTTAATTAATATAGCCGGCCAGAAAATAATGAATAATTTAAGAGGAAGAGTATTTAGAACAATTCAGCTTCTTCCTTTATCTTATTTAGATAAAATGTCTTCCGGGAAGCTGATTACCAGGGCAACAAATGACGTAGAAGCCTTAAGTGAGATGTATACAGATGTAATTATAAATTTATTCAGTGATGTTTTCCTGCTGATAGGTATAATTTATACAATGCTTTCTTTAAATGTACTGCTTTCCTTAATTGCTTTTTCTGTTGTTCCAATAATGTTTTTTTTAGTATTTGTGCTTAAGAAAAAAATTAAGGACAATTTTAAAAACATGAAGATGCTCATTGGAAGAATTAATGGATTTATGGCTGAAAACATATCCGGAATGAAAATAATTCAGATATTTCAGGGAGAAAAGGAAAAGAGAAAGGAATTCTTGTCAATAAATGATGCATATTATAAAACTACTCTTTTTCAGGTAAAGCTAAACAGTATATTAAGACCAGCTGCCGATGTATTTCAAAGCTTGGCAGTTGCTCTTTTAATATGGTATGGGATGGAAAGGATAGGAAATGACACCTTGGAAATAGGAGTCCTGTACGCTTTTACTACATATATAAAACAATTTTTTTCTCCTATAGCAGACCTGGCAGATAGTTATACTACAATTCAATCTGCCCTTGTTTCAGCAGACAGGATATTTGAGCTTTTAGATCAGGAAAATGATTTAGAGGACATAGAAAAAGGTGTACAATTAAAGCATATTCAAGGGAGCATAGAATTTAAAAATGTATGGTTTTCTTATGATGATAAAAATTGGATATTAAAAGATGTAAACTTTAAACTAAGTAAGGGTGAAACCATGGCCTTTGTAGGTGAAACCGGTGCCGGCAAAACTACAATAATCAGTTTAATATGCGGTTTTTACCAAGTCCAAAGAGGTGAAATATTAATAGATGGCATAAATATAAATAATATAAGAAAGAAAGATTTGAGGAATAATATTGCTCTTGTACTTCAGGATGTTTTCTTATTTTCAGGAAATATAGAAGATAATATATCCCTAAATCATAAATTGAAAAAAGAAAAAATAGATGAAGTCTTAAGGGTATCCTATGCTTATGATTTTGTTTATTCACTTCCAGGAAATATATCCCATAAGGTTATGGAAAGAGGAAATACCTTTTCATCAGGAGAAAAGCAGCTTTTATCCTTTGCCAGAGCAATAGCTAAGAATCCCTCTATTTTTATTTTGGATGAAGCTACATCAAATATCGATACACATACTGAGGTTTTAATTCAAAAAGCAATAGAAAATGTAACTAAAGGCAGAACAACTATTGTAATTGCTCACAGACTTTCAACTATTAGAAATTCAGATAACATAGCTGTGCTTAGATATGGAAAAATAATTGAAGCAGGCAGCCATATTGAACTGGTAAATAAAAATGGATATTATAAAAAGATGCTGGATGAAGGAGAAAACCAAACAGAGTCAATTTTAGCTTAGCATAATCGGAACTGCTTATAAGCTGCCTGGTAAACTTTAAAAAATTAAAAGCTCCATAGGAAAACCTATAGAGCTTATAGTAATCAAATTACTATCTTCTGAATCCTCTGTTGTTCTGTTGCTTTCTTGCTTTTCTGCAATCAGGACATCTCTGAGGTTCATTTTCAAATCCCTTTTCTTTGTAGAAAGCCTGCTCGCCTTCTGTGAAAACGAATTCTTTTCCGCAATCTTTACATACTAAAGTCTTATCTGCCATTTTTATATTCCTCCTTTTTACAAGATTAAAGATTTTTAAATTGATTAACAAGAATAACCTGCAAAAAGAGGATATGTTGTTATCTAATTTAATCTTTGTATTAATCTCTTAATACTCTATAAGTATATCATAAAGATTTTAACTATACAAGTATTATTTAAAATATTTTTATTACTAAATCATATGCAGATACACGCATATTTTAACGATTTATTTAGGATCTAAGTTTGAAATTTTTCACCATATTTTTCAATGATTGAGCCTGGCCGGAAAGTTCTTCACTGGCACTGGCACTTTGCTCCGCTGTTGCTGAATTAGTTTGAATTACACTTGAAACTTGTTCAATACCTTTATTAATTTCCATAATAGCTTCAGCCTGCCTGTTTGATGCCATTGATATTTGTTCAACAAGACAAGATGCTGATGCTGCTTTTTCAACTATTTCCTTTAAAGATTCAGATGTTTCATATGCTATTTCAGTTCCTTTATTTACTTTAGTTTTAGAATTTTCAATATGTTCTGCAGTTTCCTTTGCAGCTCTAGCACTTCTTGCTGCTAAGTTTTTCACTTCCTCAGCAACTACAGCAAATCCTTTACCATACTGACCTGCTCTTGCCGCTTCAATAGATGCATTGAGTGCAAGCATATTTATCTGAAAAGCTATATCATCTATTACATTAATTACTTTTGCAATATCATCTGAGGACCTTTTTATATCTTCCATAGAAGAAAGCATTTCATTCATCTGTAAATTACCCTGATCTGCTTTTTCTTTAGCCATTAGGGATAATTTGCTAGCTTGTCCTGCACTTCCCGCATTTTCTTTTGTTTCCTTTGCAATATTTGTTATTGATGAATTAAGCTCTTCAATAGAACTTGACTGTTTGAAAGACCCGTCGGATAAAACCTGACTTCCATAGGATACTTGATTTGAACCACTTGCTACCTGCTCTGCAGTATTATTTATATCCCTGATGATCAAATTAAATGCATTTATTGTTTCATTAAGAGAATCTTTAATTTTAGCATATTCTCCATTGTAATTTCCTTCCATATAAATGCTTAAGTTTCCTTCAGCCATTTCATCAATAGTATTTTTAGCATTTTGTAATGGTCTGGAAATGGCCTCCATTGTAGCATTTAAGCCTGTTATTACTTCTAGAAAGCCCCCTTTAAATTTGTCTTCATCTCCCCTTACACTCAAATCTCCATTTGCTGCTGACCCTGAAATCATATTTGATTCATCAATTAAATTCTTTATTGATTTCATCATCTCTATGCTGGCTGGTATAATTTTATCATTTTCAGATTTTTTGCCTGTTTTTTCATACTCAGAAAGTAATGTTATATCTCCTTCAGATAACCTGCCAAATAAACTTTCAATAGCTAAAAGTCTTGCAAGCACTCCATTTACGGAATAAGATATATCTTTATACCTTCCCTTATAATCTTCAGACATTTTAATTGAAAAATCATTTACTGACATTTTAGTTAAAACCTGCTCAGCTTCATTAATTGGATTTATTACAGCGTCTAAAGTATCATTTATTCCTTTTACTATTTCTGCATATTCACCTTTAACTTTAGATAAATCACCTCTTACAGACAGGTCACCATTAGTACCCGCCTCAGATAATTTAGCAGTTTCATTTAATAAAGCCTTAAGAGCATTTCTTACTTCTATAATATTATTGATATATATATAATAATAACCTTTAAAATTATTATTAATTTCTTCTAATTTTTCTCCATTTGCTAATTTTCCTATACAATCTGAAGCAAAATCAAGGGGCTCAATAACAGCATTCAAAGTTTTGTTCAAACCATTTATAATATTTTTATAGCTTCCCTTAAATTTTAAAGTATCTCCCCTGAAGCTTAAATTTCCATCAATAGCCTCATTAATAATTGTATTTATCTCTGCTTCTAAGTCCTTTAGAGTATTTACCACAGTTATCATGCTGCCCGCTAAAACATCTTTTTCTGACTTTTGTTTTATTTCAATATTTAAATCACCTTCAGATATTTTTTTAACAGCAGCAGTGTTTTCATTAATATTTTCTATCATTTTTCTAAAGGCTTCACTTAATATTCCTATCTCATCTTTTGAATTAATTAAAATATTTACATCGGAATCGCCAATAGCAATTCTATTTGCTATATCAGTCATTTTCTTAAGAGGTACGCTGATTCCTTTACTCAAAGCTAGTCCTAATATTCCAGCTATCAATGCACCAAAAAATATTAAAACTATAAACATGGCTATAGTAAAGACAAATGTACTATTAGACTTTGTTATAACTGATTTAGTTGTAGTATTATCCATATTCACAATTTGCTCAAGGAGCTTTATGCTTTCAGCTGGATTTACTTCTACGTTATAAGCAGTATTACGGGATTCTTCTTTCTTATCTGCATCATACTGTTTCATTTTGCTTACAAATTCCAAATCACCTTTTCTCCATGAATCCCAAGCTATTTTAAAATTATCCCAAACTTTTTTTGTTTCAGAATTTTGGGGGATTTTTTCATATTCCTTCATAATCTTTTCTGCTGAAACAAATGAATCTTCAATTGTTTTATAAGCTGTATCTCTTTCACTTTGCTCATCAATGGTTTCAGGCACGCACAAAGTCCATTCAGCACCATCTACGGCTAACTGAAGCTTTTGAAGTGTTAATAAATACTGTATGCTGGGCAATCTGTTATCGGCTATATTCTTTGCTGCAGCTCTCATATTATATAGAGCCTTATACCCTATAAATCCAATCAGCATAACTACTGCTAATATTGTAATAAAACTTATTTTCAGTCTTTTTGATATTTTTAGATTGTTAAACCATTTCAATTTATCCACCTCTTCTTTTGTAAGCTCTTGTTAATTTAACACAATTAATTTAAATTTGAATTCCTCTCTCCTTTAAATTTAATAGATTATTTATCTATTCATAAATATAGGCCTAATGAATTATAAGTATTATTAATATTAATAGTTCATTAAGCCCATATAAATATTTTTACATTTTTTAGTTCTATATTATTATACTTTGTTATTACATTTATTCTATTTTCCCAAATATATCATACAGTTAATTTTTAGTCAACAACTTATTTACTTCCAAATTTAAATAATCTGTTGGTTAAATTTTCTATATAAAATAATGACACATTTTATTGACATATTCAATTAAAAGCAGTGATTTATTTATGAAGTTTTTCTTCTATCTTATTATATATCAAGTACCAGCTTTGAATACCATTTTCCAGCCTATAGTAATGCACTATATAGAAAAACACTAAAATAAAGAGAATTAAAATCAATAAATATAACAGAACGCTTGGACAAATAAAAGAAATTATAATCGAAGCTAATAATAATAGAGAAAAAAACAATGTAATAATAAGATGAATAAGCCTCTCATGAGATAAAAACCGGATTTGTGCTTTAAAGTATTCCTGAAGCCAAATGTAATCACAATTTTTATTATCAAGCTGATCTTTAACATATTTTTGTTGTTCTTTCATATATTTATACATATATACCTCCTGTTACTGCAAATCATATATTAATCTATATTTTACCATATTTTATATTGATTACTATATAGTTTTTTCATATAATTATTTGGGCGATTTTAATTAAAAATTAGACAAGCTGTAAGGAGAAAATTATGAAAAAAAATATTGTTAAATATATAAAATTACTGTCACTTTTAGGATTAGCCTTCTTTGTTATTTTCTATTTATATAATGAAAATTCGAATAACAATAAAATAAAATCCTTTAATTTATATATAGGAAACTATAAGGAATCCAAAGAGTTTAATTCAAATACTGAGCTAAAAAATAAAAGAGATAACAATTATAAAGCTAAACTTTTGGAAAATTTAAATGAATCAAATGATAGTTTCAATCAGGCTCAGATAGAAATGAATAATAAGAATTATGATAAGGCTATTTCATTATTTAGTAAAGTGGCTCCTATAGATAAGAAAAATTACAATATGGCTCAAAAATTATTAAATACCTGTAAAATAAAAACCATTAAAAATGTTTCACCTTCAAATACAAAGGTATTTATAAAAAATAAAGTTAATTCCAATATTAAAATACCTATTCTTATGTACCATTCTATAGACTATGAAAAGGGGAACAGTCTTAGGGTACCAAAGGAAGATTTTTACCTGCAGATGAAATATATTAAGAAAAATGGTTATACTCCTATTAGTCTTGATGATTTATATGACTTTCTATCTGGGAAAAGAAAAGCTCCCCAAAAGCCAATAGCTATTACTTTTGATGATGGTTATGAAGATAATTATGTTAATGCTTATCCCATATTAAAAGAATTTGGCTTTAAAGCAACAATTTTCGATATTACCAATACAATTGATACGAATAGTGCCTATATTAACAGCAAGCAGATTAAGGAAATGATAAATAATGGTATTTCCGTGGAAAGTCATACTACAAATCATAATAATTTGGCAAGTCTAAGTTACAAAGCACAATATGAAATACTAAAAAAAGCAAGAGAAGATTTAGAAGCTATGGAGGGAAAGAAAATAAAATATTTAGCTTATCCTTCCGGCAGATATAATAATTTTACAGAAAGAGCTGCCAGAGATGCAGGGTATGTTATGGCAGTAACTACAAAGCCTGGATTTGCCTCTGAATCTAATGGATATTTATTTCTTCACAGAGTTAGAATCAGCAGCGGCCGAAGTTTTGAGGATTTTATAAAATCCATCAGTATGTAAAATAATTGGACAAGGTATAATTAAAGCACCACAATGTGGTGCTTTAATTATTTTAAATATTAAAAGAGTGTGGCTACAAACAAGAAAATTATAGTAGCTACAAAAAGAATTCCAAGTATCTTTCCAGTGAATTTTAACCATTTGTCATATGGTACCCTTCCTATTGCTAAAGCTCCCATAACAACACCTGATGTTGGTGTTATCAGGTTTACTATACCTGATGCTGACTGATAAGCAGTAATAACTATTGACTTACCAAAATCTGCTGCTAAGCCAGCACTTTGAAATACATTCCCAGCCAGAGGGCCCATAACCGGCATTGTAGCTCCAGCTAAGCCTGAGGTGGATGGAATTAAGAAGGACATCGGAATATAGAAAATATATGATAATACTGCAAATAGTCCCGGATGTAATCCTTTAAGTGCATTTGAACTCCAGTAAAGAATTGTAGCATCCATTCCGCCAGCTGCCATAACTACCTTTATTCCTCTGCTTACTCCAATAATAAAAGCAACTGCCAGTAAATCCCTTGATCCATTAACAAAGTTTTCTACAATTTCATGTTCCTTCATCTTAGATATCAGTCCAATCAGTACTGCCATGAAGAAGAACCATACTGTCATCTGACCAAACCACCAGTCTCCCAGTGCTGCAGAATGAGTTCCAACAGCACTATAAACATCCCAGTATGTCTTGGCAGTATTTGGCTGCAGTCCAAATATAGGAGCCTTTGAAGCTATCCAGTTATACGCGTCATTAAATATATTAATGTTAAATTTAGCAGCCCATGGAATAACTCCTAAAATCATAACTAGGAAAGTTAATGCAAACATAACAAGAACCCATTTTCTTCTTTTAGTAAGTTCAGGTATTTCATTATTGTCTCCTAAGAAATGCTCTTCATTATCTTTTTTCATAAATGCAACTATTGATTTAGAAGGATCAGCTTTTACCTTCTTTGCATATTTCATTACAAATATAATACTTATAGTTTCTAAAACAACTAACATTATAAATCTGAGTATTATGCCATTTCCAAGTGCAATTCCTGCAGCCTCTGATGCTGCACCGGTCGCAAAAGGGTTAACAGTTGATGCCAATACTCCAGTTCCCGCTCCCAGTAATATAACTGCTACTGGTGTAATTGCATCATATCCCGCAGCTATAAATACAGGAATGATTATTGGATAAAGTGCTATTGTTTCTTCTGCCATACCAAATGTGGTTCCGCCTATTCCAAATAAAATCATAAGAATAGGTATCATCCATATTTCTTTACCTTTAAGATTTTTTAAGATGGAACCTATGCCTCCGTCAATTGCTCCAGTTTTCAAAACGATTCCTAAGAATCCTCCAATAACAATAACAAACAATGCAATGTCTACAGCATCAAAAAATCCTTGAATTGGAGCTGCAATAATATTGTAAATTCCTTGGGGATTCTGTGTAATTGTCTGATAAACTCCCTTATCATCATATTTTCCAGCAGGAATAATCCAAGTAAGAATTGCAACTACAGCTATAATAATAATAAGTACTGTAAATGCTGAGGTCATTTTGAATTTTTTCTTCATAATAATTCCTCCTCATAAATATATAATGTTTATTCATAAATACTGACAGCAGGGCTATCAAATATTAGAATCATATTAATGCAGCAGTTGATAAATTGCATGAGCATATATTTCAGCGCTTTTCATTAGATCAATCACATCTATATACTCATTAGTCTGATGCTCAGTCTTAGGTTTTCCTGGAAAAACTGCACCAAAAGCTACGCAGTTTTCCATTGACCTGGCATAGGTAGCGCCTCCGGATGTTAATGGAGTTGAATCTATATCTGTTTGTTCTTCAATTACTTTTCTTAATTTTTTGATCAGTTCATTTTCTATAGGAACATATATAGAATGAAGATAATCAAATTCTTCATATACTAAATTATATTTTTCAGCCTCTTTAGTTAGTTTCTTTATAAAATCTTCTTTTTTGTATGTTACAGGAATTCTAACATCTATTGAAATAACTTCTTTTTCCGGCGTTATATCTAATTTTCCTACATTAAGTGTTAATTTTCCTGAAATGTCTTCCCAATTAGAAACTATATTATCTCCGTTATAGGTTTCATTTATTATTCTGCTGATAAATTTAATACTGCTGCTTTCAATACCTAATTCATCTAATATAATTGAAAGCCTGTTTATAGCATTAATCCCATTTTCAGGCTTTGCAGCATGAGACGCTTTCCCAAATAAAGTAATTGTATCTCTTTCTACTTTATATTCGTAATTATGTTTAATTATTATTCTTTTTATTTTTTCTATATCATTTGTTTTAAAAGAAGCTTTATCAGGTACTGCATTAAAAGTGCTTCCTGCATGAAGCTCTATACTGCTGTTGCCTTTTCCTGTCAGCTTAAGCTGAAGCAAGCCTTTTTCAGCATGAATTAATGGAAACATAGAATCCGGTGAAAATCCAAAGCTTGGTTTTTCTTCCTTCTCCATGTATTTATTTATTCCTCTCCAGAGTGTTTCCTCATCAGTTCCTAATATGAAACGAACTCTTTTGTTAATATCAATTTTCATATCTAAAAGAGCCTTCATTCCATACATGGCAGCAAGAGTTGGTCCTTTATCATCCTGAGTTCCTCTGCCATATAGCTTGTTCCCAATTAAAACTGGCTGAAATGGAGGACATATCCAATTTTCAGTATCATCAGCAGGAACTACATCTAAATGTCCTAAAACTGCAAACAGAGTATCACCCTGCCCGATATCTGCATAACCATAATATCCTTCAGGATCCATATATGTTTTAAGTCCTAATGATTTAGCTATTTCTAAGCTAGCCTCTAATGTTTTCTTTATCCCATTTCCAAAAGGAGCATTAGGTTCCGGTTTATCAATTACAGAATTTATGGATACTAACCTTTTTATATCTCTGATAAGATTTTCTCTATATTTCTCCATCTTAATATTTAACATAAACTTACCTCCGTTCTAATATTTGCTTGTTAAATATTTATCTACGGAAATTGCATAATAACATTTTTGCTGATTTTTCACCTTGAAAATAACGGATTTTGAGCGTTTTTTAAGGTGAAAAGGTTAATTTATAAAGATGCAATTTCCAAAGTTTACAAACGTTTACATTAGTATTATAATACTTAATATAATATTGTTCAACAATATTATTGTCCATTATTGTTTTACATATTGATTTTATAATCTAATTTTTGATTAAATATTGTATATTTATTCATTTTATGATATGTTTTTTGTGTGTTTCTTTTTAAAGGAGGGTTTTTATGACGGAAAATAAGACTAAATCAATGGAAGAAATTGTTTATAAAGCTTTAAAGGATGCAGTACTGCAGCGGTTTTTAGCTCCAGGAACTCAGCTTGTTGAACTTACAATATCAGAAAAGCTTCATACCAGCAGAACTCCTGTAAGAAATGCTATGAAAAAGCTGGCAGCTGACGGAATAATTAATATTATCCCAAATAAAGGAGCTTTTGTAATCAGCCCTTCTTTAGATGATATCCTGCAAGCCTATGAAATTCGTACTGAGCTGGAATGTGTGGCCATGAGACTAAGCATTAATTATGTTAATGAAACAGACATTGCAAAGCTGACGGCTATTGTAAATGAAGAATATGAAGCTATTAAAAAGGGCGATATAACTAAGCATTTATCTGCGAATAAACAATTTCATATGTTCTTTTCAAGGAAATATAATAATAAATTTTTAAAAAAATACACAGAAGAAATTATCGATAAAATAAACATTTATATCAGGATGCACGATAAACTTTATAATGTGGATCTTAATGAAATCAGCAGAAATATGGAGCATAAGGAAATGATAGAACTTATCTCTAAAAAGGATGCGGCTTCGCTGGACCTATTTCTTAGGAAGCATATAGCAACTAGTTTAAATGATTTACAGCTAAATCAGACTAATTATAAATCTTTAGATGAAATATTTTAGAAAAAATTTGCGATGAATTAAAAACTCATCGCATTTATTTATGTTTACTTTAGTTTTTTACCGCAGCCGGGGCAAAATTTATTATCATCCTGAATTTTAGCACCGCAATCCGGGCAAAATGAAGCTTTGTTTATTTTAGCTCCGCATTCCGGGCAAAATTTAGAATTTGAAGATAAAGCTGCTCCGCATTTGGGGCAGGATGCCTTAATAGTCTCCTTCCAATTTTCTTCTCCTAAGTGCTTATCCTCTTCAGCCATCTCTGCATGAGCCCATATTTCTTCTATTGAGCGATTTGCCTGGGCTGCAGACATCTCAACCCCCAAATCTGGAGCACAAGTCTTGCATAATCCTTTTTTTACATTCCAGCATTTTTCTTTACATACCCAGGAAGAGCATCTGGGACATTGAATAAATTCTTCTTTTAGCTCATCTATTGCCTCATCTAGTGCTTTTTCTCTAGCCCTTTCATAACCTGCAGAATGAGCTCTGTTCCCTAAGTTTGAAGCGGAATTAAAAATACCGCCAAAAATGCTGCCTGCACCATCTAATACCTCTGAAACCAGGCCTGTTGCAGATGCTTTAAACTTGGATCTATATGAGACACCGCATCTGTCACAGTGAAATTCAAATTGATAGCCTCTGTCAGTGCTTAAGTCGTCATAATTGCTGGTAAATTTCATTTTTCCTACCATCTTTGACCCCCTTTGAAATAATATACTTATATTAAGCTTATAATATAAATTTAATATTATTCAAAATAATTGTCAATATTTAACTGTACATTTTTATTAGCTTCAGCTAAGCGAGTTCACTGTTTTATTTGAGACCATATTTTATCAAAATACTTAGTATTATCACCTATATCCTTCAGGTGTTCGCCTCTTTTAACAGCATCACCAGGGGGATACACGGCAATATCATCTAAAACGCTTTTCTTCATTAGCTTATGCGCCTCAGCATTCGGATTAGCATAAGGGAAGGATTCTGATATTTCGGCACTTATCTCAGGTCTTAAAATAAAGTTTACAAACTGCTCTGCTGCCTGCTTTTCCTTTGCTCCCTTAGGCATAACAAAATTATCCTGCTGAAGAAATAAACCCTCGGAAGGTATAACCACCTTAAGATAAGGATTTTCAAGTTTAGCCAGGTAAGCTTCAGCACCCCATACATAGCCAATACTGGCTTCTCCATTTATAAGAAGTGTCTTTGGGCTGTCAGAGTCATAAGCTTTTATATTTGGCTGAAGTGATATTAAATCTCTTTTAGCAGTTTCTAAATGATTAACATTTGTATCATTTATTGAATATCCATTTTTCTGAAGTGCCATTCCAATTATAGCTCTCTGATCATCAAGCAAAACTATTGAATTTTTAAATTCCTTATCCCAAAGGTCACTAAAACCCTTAATTTCTTTATTTACTTTTCTTGAATCATAAACTATGCAGGCATCTCCCCACATATATGGAACAGAATATTTATTTCCCTTATCAAACTCAAGATTTGTCAGGTTCTTGTCTAAATTTTTAAAATTCGGTATATTTCCCAGATTAATTTGCTGAATAAGATTCTGCTTTGAAAGTATATCTACCATATAATCTGAAGCAACCACCAGATCATAATTTGAACCTCCGGCCATAAGCTTTGCCAGCATTTCTTCATTAGATGAAAATGTAGAGTAATTTACCTTAACATTATAGTTTTCTTCAAATTTATCAATTACAGACTGAGGCAGGTATTCTGACCAGTTAAAAACATTAAGAACTGTTCTGTCAGCCTTAGCTTTATTTTCTGCAGCATAAACTCCTCCTCCTGCAGTTAAAACTATTATTAGGATTGAGGACAATAATATTTTTAGTTTTCTTCCGCTTATCTGACTGCTTTTAAGTTTTTCTGATAAAACTACTACAAACACCGTAATAACCAGCATTATTGTAGACAAAGCATTAATTTCAGGAGTTACTCCAAACTTTACCATGGAAAAAACCTTAAGAGGCAGCGTTGTAGATGCTGGCCCTGCCACAAAAAAGCTTATTATAACGTCATCTAAAGATAGTGTAAAGGCGAGCAGTGCTCCAGCTGCGATACCAGGCATAATAACAGGAAGAATAACTTTAAAAAATGTTTTCCTGGGGGTAGCTCCCAAGTCCATAGCAGCTTCCTCCAGCTCCGGCTCTAATCCGTCTAACCTGGCTTTAACAACAATAACTACATAAGATATTGAAAATGTAATATGAGCTATTATTAAAGTAATAAGCCCCATTGGAATATGTACCTGAGAAAAGAAAGCAAGCAGTGCTATTCCGAGTACAATCTCAGGGATAACTACAGGTACATATAAAAATCCTTCTAAAAGGCTTTTATATTTAAATTTACTCTTATAAATGCCTAACGCTGTAACTGTACCTATAACAACTGAAACTGCAGTACTTACAAATCCAATCAGAAGTGTATTTCTCATAGCAGTTAATATTGCAGCATTATGAAATAGGCTTTGATACCATTTAAAGGTGAAGCCTGTCCATATAGAATTAAGTTTGGATTTATTAAATGAAAATACAACCAGTACAATAATGGGAAGATACAAAAACAAGTAAATTAATAATGTATAAATTAAGCTTCCAAAACTTTTCTTTTTCATCTATATTACCTCACCTCCAATCTTCCCGCCTTTTTTTGTATATACAAATATAATAATAAGCATAACTGCCATTAAGCTTACTGATATTGCAGTTCCAAAGGGCCAGTCCCGGGCAGTTAAAAATTGATTCTTTATCAGATTACTTATTAGTACTATTTTGCTTCCTCCCATTAAATCCGGAATAAAGAAAAGCCCTAATGTAGGTACAAATACAAGAAGGCATCCTGCCATAACTCCCGGCTTTGTAAGAGGCCAGGTAATATTTAAAAATGCTTTCATCTTTGAAGCATAAAGATCTGATGCCGCCTCTAAAAGTGTCTCATCCAGTTTCTCTACAGAAGTATAAATTGGCATAACCATGAAGGGGAACATAATATATACCATTCCGATTAAAACTGCCCCATTGCTGTATAAAAGTTTAAGAGGCTCGTTAATGATTCCAAAATTAATTAAATAAGTATTAATTAATCCCTCAGTCCTTAAAAGAATTATCCAGGCGTATGTTCTTACAAGAGAATTTGTCCAAAATGGCAGAATAATAAGCATCATAAGATAAGGCCTTATTTTTTTATTCATTCTGGATATAATATATGCAAAAGGATACCCCATAAAGAGGCAGACTATGGTTGTAAGCAGTGATATTATAATAGAATTGATAAAAATCTTTAAATACATAGGGTCTATTAATCTTAAATAATTACTTCCTGTCAGTTTAAAACTTACATCTCCATATTGTCCTCTTGTCATAAAGCTTACTGCCAGTACCAGAAGAAGAGGAAAAAGGAAAAAGACTGACATCCAAATTATAACCGGCAGCAATAATTTTGTGCTTCCTGATTTTTTCATTTCAGCACCACCGCATAATCAGGATTCCAGGCAACATAGGCATTGTTTCCGGTGTTAAATTTATATATTTTCCCTGCAGGTTCATTTATTAAAATTTCTTTGCCGTCCTCAGCTGTTACAATAGTTTTCATTGAAGACCCTGTATATATTCTTTCTTTAAGATTTACCTTAAGTGATGCTAGTCCATTTTCAGCTTTATCCATAAGCTCCAGCTTTTCAGGTCTTATTGCCAAATATACTTCATCTCCATCATTAAAGTAACAATCTTTTACCGGAATTTTATCAAATGATATGTCAACCAGTGTTTCATCCATTTCTCCTTTTAATACTTTTCCTTTAAAAAGATTTGTCTCTCCAATAAAATCAGCTACAAATTTTGTCTTTGGATGCTCATATATTTCATTTGGAGTTCCTATTTGTTCAAGTTTTCCTTCCTTCATAACTGCAATTCTGTCAGACATAGTAAGAGCCTCTTCCTGATCATGAGTTACAAATATAAATGTAATCCCCAGCTCTCTTTGAAGATGCTTAAGCTCTATCTGCATCTCTTTACGCAGCTTATAATCCAAAGCTGACAGAGGCTCGTCTAAAAGAAGAACCTTAGGATTATTAACAACAGCCCTGGCAATAGCAACTCTCTGCTTTTGACCTCCGGACAACTCCTTAGGCATCCTTTTTTCGAAGCCTTCCAGCCTGACCATCTTTACTGCTTTGTTTACATTTATATCCACATCCCTTTCAGGAAGTTTTTTCATTCTAAGACCAAAGGCAATATTATCATAAACAGACATATGAGGAAATAAAGCGTAATTTTGAAATACTGTATTTACACATCTTTTATACGACAAAACATTATCTACTATCTCTCCATCTATGACTATGCTGCCGTTATCAGGAATTTCAAAGCCTGCTACCATTCTAAGGGTGGTGGTTTTGCCGCAGCCGGAAGGTCCCAGAATAGTTAAAAATTCCCCTTCCTTTATGTCCATTGACACACCATCCACAGCAAGACTTCCCTGCCCTCCATAATCTTTTACAACATTAATTAAACTAACCATAGCCTTTTCCATAAATGTTCACTCCTTAAAACATGCTAAAAATAAATTGAATAAAAAACTAAATTGAATATACTACATTTATTATTATTATACAAGTATTTTTATTATATTTTGCTAAATTTTATGTTAAACTATGGCTATCAATTGTAATTTGCTTCTATGATGTTTTATTCATTATTTCCTCTGCTTTCCTTCTGTTTAATCATATATACGATATACTTCAATATATTATCTGAATATTTATACATATTCTATAAGAAAAGCTGTTCTATTTCCTGCTGACTTAATTTTCCTATAATATTGTTATTATCCATATTTTCATCTATTACGCTCTTTATGATTTCTTTTTTCTTTTGCTGCAGATTAAATATTTTCTCTTCAATAGTCCCTTGAGCTAAAAGCTTAATTACCTCTACAGTTTTTTCTTGGCCTATTCTATGAGCCCTGTCTGTTGCCTGATCTTCAATTGCCGGGTTCCACCAGGGGTCAAAGTGAAGAACCATATCTGCTCCGGTAAGATTAAGACCGGTTCCCCCTGCTTTTAAAGATATTAAAAATACACTGACATCTCCTTCATTAAATTCATTTACCATTTTTAATCTGTCTTCGCTTTTAGTACTTCCATCTAAATACATATTTGATATTTTATTTTTATTTAATCTTTCTCTTATATTTTTAAGAACTGAAGTAAATTGGGAGAAAAGAAGCAGTCTGTGACCTTCATTTACTATACCATCTAAAAGCTCATCCAAGGCCAGCATTTTTCCGCTTTCACCAGAAAATCCATCTACAAAGACAGTAGGATCACAGCATATCTGCCTAAGTCTTGTCAGAATTGCTATAATCCTAATCCGGCTTTTATTAAAACCATTCCCTTTAATTTCTTCGCCAACTTCTTTTTTTGCACTTTTTAAATAATAAGCATAAAGATTTTTCTGTTCTTTGGTCATCTCTACTAATAGTTTTCTTTCTATCTTTGGAGGCAGTTCTTTCATTACATCCTTTTTAAGTCTTCTTAATATAAAAGGTTTTATATGTTTATTAAGTTCACTTAAAGCATTTTTATCTTCATTTTTTATTATGGGTATCTCATAAGTTTTAGAAAATTTACTATAATTCAAAAGATATCCGGGCATTATAAAATCAAATATGGACCAAAGCTCTGTAAGAGAATTTTCCATTGGCGTACCAGTCAGTGCAAAATACCCTTTGGCTTTAAGTTCTTTAACTGATGAAGCATTAAGTGAGGCTGGATTTTTAATTTGCTGAGCTTCATCTAAAAAACAATAATTAAAATTAATTTCTTTATATCTTTCAATATCCCGCCTTATAAGTGGATAAGAAGTAATAATAATGTCATAATCCTCAATGTCATTTAATAGTTCTTCCCTTACCTTCTTAGTTCCGGATATAACAATAGAATTTAAATCTTTAGAAAAAGTTTCAATTTCGCTTTTCCAATTGTATAAAAGAGATGTAGGTGCTATAACAATTGAAGGTCCATTTCCCTTTTCAGATGTTAAAAAAGCAATGGCCTGGAGAGTTTTTCCAAGACCCATTTCGTCTGCCAATATTCCTCCAAAACCATAGAATGCCAATGTCTTAAGCCATTTAAATCCGGTAAGCTGATAATTTCTCATAACATCTTTCAGGTAATCCGGAAGATTGTAATCTAAATCCTTAATATCCCGCATATTATCTGTAAGCTCCCGGAAGTTTAAGCTTCTTTCAATATTATATAGCTCCATATCTTTTAACTTATTATCTAAGTAAATTGCATTATACTTTGATATAGCAATTTTATCATTCATTAAATCTTTATCTTTAATATCAAGGAAATCAATAATATTGCCTAAATCCTTTACAGTATTATCCTCCAAAGATACAAAATCACCGTTTTTCAGCCGGAAATATTTCTTTTTTTCCCTTAATGCGGCAAATACATCTTTAAGTTCTTCTCTGTCTACTCCATCAATATCAAAGGAAAACTCTAAAAAATCTTCTTCATTTAATCTGATACTTCCTTTTATACTTGATTTTCCGTATATTTTTATATTTTTAAAGCTCTGTGAATAATATACTTCTCCTAAATCCTGAAGTTTTTTTATTCCATCAGTTAAGAAGCTGATTATCTTTTTTTCACTTCTCATTACATATGATTTATCTTCTTCTTTAAAGCCAAAACTTTCAAGTACCTTTATACTATTATCTTCCTTTTCAATATCCCTTACCAATATGCCATCTTGACAAGCCGCTATTTCACTCATAGGGTCTATTTCTATCTTACCATAGCAAAATTTAACATTTGATATAACCCTGGTATCCTCTTTATCCAGATATATCCTGGTAAGTAGAGGTGCCAGGTATAATTTATCCTGAATAGCTTTATCAATATTTAACTCATCTGATACATTTTTCAAAACCGGCAGAATATATGATAATACTTTTTCTGCTTCATCCTTTCGCCATATTATTTTGTTGTTCTGCTTTTCTATAAGCCTGGTATATAAAGGATGGTAAGCAGCAATCTGTTCTTTGGGAGGCAGATAGAAAGCATTATTATACCAAAATATAGTGAAGTTTTCGTCTATAGGCTCCGGAAAATCATTGATCTGGCTTAGTTCAATGCTTTCCCTGTTTTTCTCCATATTGAATTTAACAGGCAGTTTTTCCTTAATTATTTCAACATTACTACATTTTTGTCCATTTATAACTGCATCTATTCTTCTTTTTTCAGCTAGATTCATAAACCTCATTACCTGCCTGTTTGTCAGCGTCATTATTTTACCAGTAAATGAGCTGCTGCTATAGCTATAATAATTATGGTGAGAATCATTTTCCATTTCTTTTATCTCAAGCAGCATACTTACTATTTTCGAGTCAATTTCATTAAACTTATATAATGAAGGATCAAATGTAAAGTTTTTACCATATTCTATTATTTCTTTATTGATAATAGAGTCCAGAAACTTTTTTAAGTTTTTAACTACATAAAGCCTTTCAAAACCTATACTTAAATCAACATAGGGCTTTGCAGTATATTTTTCTTTAGTAAAAGTAATTCCCAGATTAACATCTCTTTTGTAGTTGTTTCTTATTTTAGCTGCTTTTTTTAGCTCTTCAATAAGACTGTCCGTATCAGACTTATTCTTATAATAAATATTGTCTTGATATTCATACATATATTTCAGCAAAACCGCGATTATATGCTTGCAGGGTCCAAGCTGTCCCATATTGTTTTCATAATAGGGGCAGTCACAGAATCCTGTTAATTTCCTGGATTCACTATCCCATTCCATGAATACATGATAATCCGACCTGGAATTTTCAGAAAGTACTCTTGTATCTATACTTAAGTTTTTACTATTCTTAAATATATCAGAGGTTTCAAATTCTATATTAAGATCATCCACATTCCCATCCTCATAATATTTTTTCCCTTTATTATAAATATTGCTATTTACAAAACTTTTAATCTGTGATTCACTTAAAATCAAAATAATACCTCCTATGATTTTAGTATCGTATCCTTTATTTTATATTATTTAAGATCTTTTTTCAATTAAAAATAAAAGCTGACTATCAACAATATAATCATCGATAACCAGCTGGAACAAATTGCATAATACACAAATTAACTTTTTCAGCAAAAATATTATTATGGAATTTCTCATTTAATATTTATTTTGAAAGATACTCATCTATTGCCTTTGCAGCTTTTTTACCAGCACCCATAGCTAGTATTACTGTGGCAGATCCGGTTACAGCATCTCCTCCGGCATATACTCCTTCTCTGGTAGTAAGTCCTGTCTCCTCTTCTGCTATAAGACATTTTCTCTTATTTATCTCTAATCCCTTTGTTGTTCTTGAAATTAATGGGTTAGGACTTGTTCCCAGGGACATAATTACAGTGTCTACATCAATTACAAACTCTGAGTCTGGTATAACTTCAGGTTTTCTTCTTCCTGATTCATCAGGTTCTCCAAGTTCCATCTTTACGCACTTTATACCCTTAACCCATCCTTTTTCATCTTCTAATATTTCAATAGGATTTGTTAAAAGATTAAATTTAATTCCTTCCTCTTTTGCATGGTGAACTTCCTCACGTCTTGCAGGAAGTTCATCAAATGATCTTCTGTATATAATATGAACTTCAGCTCCTAATCTAAGCGCAGTTCTTGCAGCATCCATTGCTACATTTCCTCCGCCTACTACAGCAACAATTTTGCCTTCCCTGATTGGCGTATCATAATCACTTCTAAATGCTTTCATTAAATTATTTCTTGTTAAAAATTCATTGGCAGAAAATACTCCATTAGCATTTTCCCCCGGTATTCCCATAAACTTTGGAAGTCCGGCACCTGATCCTATAAATACAGCCTGAAAACCTTCTTCTTCTACTAATTCATCTATGGTAACAGTTTTACCAATTATTACATTTGTCTCTATTTTAACGCCCAGCTTCTTAACATTTTCTATTTCATGAGCTACAACTGTATCCTTTGGAAGTCTGAATTCAGGAATTCCATATACCAAAACTCCTCCTGGCTGATGAAGTGCTTCAAATATTGTGACATCATAACCAAGTTTTGCTAAATCTCCGGCACAGGTAAGTCCTGCAGGACCGCTTCCTATAACTGCCACCTTTTTATTTTTCTTAGGTTCAGTTTGAGATAAATCTATGTTATTTTCTCTTGACCAGTCAGCTACAAATCTTTCCAGCTTTCCAATAGAAACAGCCTCTCCCTTTATGCCTAAAACACATTTTCCTTCGCATTGTGTTTCCTGAGGGCAGACTCTTCCGCAAACTGCAGGAAGTGCACTGTATTTAGCAATTGTTTTTGCAGCTTCTTCAAACTCTCTGTTTTTAACATGACCTATAAATTCCGGGATCATAATTGAAACAGGGCACTGTGTTACACACATGGGCTTTTTGCAGTTTAAACATCTGCCGGCCTCAGCTACTGCTTCTTCTTCATTATATCCAAGACAAACTTCTTCAAAATTTTTAGCTCTAACTTTTGGTTTCTGTTCTCTGACAGGTATTTTTTTCATCCTATCCATTATGCATTCTCCCCCGCTCCAATATGGCATACGTGCCCTTCTTTTTCTTCTTCCTGCTTATGAAGCATTTTACCTTCTTCAGTTTTATATATGGTTTGTCTTCTCATAGCTTCAGCAAAATCTACTAAATGTCCATCAAACTCAGGTCCATCAACGCATGCAAATTTAGTTTCAGATCCTATAGTTACTCTGCAGGCTCCACACATTCCAGTTCCATCTACCATAAGTGTGTTTAAGCTGACTATAGTCGGGATATTGTATTCTTTAGTTAATTTAGCTACAAACTTCATCATTATCATAGGTCCGATTGCAATTACTCGGTCATATTTAATTCCACCGTCTATTAATTCTTTTAATTGATTTGTAACTAGTCCTTTATATCCATAGGAACCATCATCTGTACATGGATAGATATGAGCTCCTAATTTTTTCATTTCTTCTTCTAAAAGGATAAATTCTTTATTTCTTCCGCCGATAATAACGTCCGGGAATACACCTCTTTCACATAACCATTTAACTTGAGGATATACTGGTGCAGAACCTACACCACCGGCAACGAATATTAATTTCATCTTTTTCAGGTCTTCTATATTTTCCTGAACTAATTCTGAAGGAGTACCTAAAGGACCTGCAAAATCAAGCAGATAATCCCCTTCATTAAGTTTTACCATTCTATTTGTAGACGAGCCAACAGCTTGAACTACAATAGTTATAGCACCCTTATTTTCATCATAGTCTGCTACAGTTAAAGGTATTCTTTCTCCCTTTTCATCAATTCTTATAATAACAAATTGTCCGGGTAATGCTGCTTTAGCGACTCTTTTAGCTTCAATTTCCAAAGAATATATCTTTGGTGCTAATTCCTTTTTGGTAAGTATTTTATACAATTTTCATTCCTCCAATGTACACAACAAACTATCAGGATATAATCCTGATAGTTCAAATTAATAGTTTAAATTAAAATAATACATCATTTCCGTAGAATATACAAGTTAATAATTTCTCCATTGTCTTATCATCTATAGGTCTTGGATTTGCTCCTGTGCAGGCATCAAGTACAGCATTATGTGCAATATACTCTACATTTGCGTTGAAATCTTCTTCTGTTATTCCATAGTCTTTCATTGTAGATGGGATACTTAATTTTTTATTTAATCCTCTTACAAAATTAATAAGAGCATCTACAAGTTCCTCTTCCGTTTCTCCAGTCAAACCTAATCTCTTAGAAATTGCAGCATATCTGTCTCCGCAGCTCTTTGAATTATACTGAATTACATATGGCAGGAATATAGCATTTGCACATCCATGAGGAATATGGAATACTGCTCCTGTCTTATGTGCCATTGAGTGAGTTATTCCAAGTAAAGCATTTGAGAATGCCATTCCGGCTAAGCACTGAGCGTAATGCATCTGACTTCTTGCTTCTTTATCTCCATTATATGATTTTAAAAGGTATTGCTTAACCATAACGATTGCTTCCATAGCGAGAGGATCTGAAAATGCTGATCTTAGTCCTGCTACATATGCTTCAATAGCATGTGTTAATGCATCCATTCCTGTATGAGCTGTTAACTTAGGAGGCATTGTCTGAGCAAGTTCCGGGTCAACAATTGCAATGTCCGGTGTTATATTGAAATCTGCTATTGGATATTTTATCTTCTTTTTATAGTCAGTTATTACTGAGAATGAAGTAACTTCCGTAGCTGTACCACTGGTTGATGGAATAGCTGCGAATTTTGCTTTTTGTCTTAGTTCCGGAAGCCCAAATGGAACAACTGCCTGCTGGAAGGTGAAATCCGGATATTCATAGAAAATCCACATAGCCTTTGCAGCATCTATTGGTGATCCTCCACCAATAGACACTATCCAGTCCGGCTGGAATTCTCTCATAACAGCAGCTCCGTTCATAACTGTTTCAACTGATGGGTCCGGCTCTACTCCTTCAATTAGTTTAACTTCAAGTCCTGCTTCTTTTAAGTAACCGCATGCCTTATCTAAAAATCCAAATCTTTTCATGGATCCGCCGCCAACAACAACTATGGCCTTTTTCCCTTTTAATGTTTTTAGTGTTTCTAATGATCCGTCTCCAAAATAAATGTCTCTTGGTAATGTAAATCTTGACATAGTAATATCTCCTCCAAAATGTTATTAATTGATTACACAATAATACGTAGCAATAACTATGCCAAAAAATTAACAATGTAAAACAGTGGTTTTAGGCCTTTATTTATTATATTCAAAGAGATTTGTTTAATATTTAAACAATAAGCAACTTTTTCTCTGTATAGTTTTTAAACATTGTATATTTATTACACAACTTATTTATTTGTTTGTTAATTAATGTTGTATCTTTTAATTTTAGAATACAAGGTTGCTCTTGTTATACCTAAAGCTTTTGCTATTTTAGTCATATTATGATCATTTTTTTCTAAAGCTTTTATTATGGCCCACTTTTCCATTTCTTCTAAAGTGAGAGTTTTCTCTTCTTCTTTTTTGTTTTCCACTTTACTATTTACTAAAAACTTTTTTTCTGATTCTTTAAAAAATACCGTACTTTCTCCATTTAAATTAACAACATTTTCAACACAGTTCTCCAGCTCTCTGATATTGCCGGGCCATTTATAATTCAACATATTTGTATAAATATCTGCTCTCATGCTTATAAGTTTCTTATTAAGTTTTCTCACTTTCATTCTGAAAAAATATTTTATAAGCAGAGGCAAATCCCCTTCTCTTTCCCTAAGGGGCGGAATTTTTATAGGAATTACACTTAATCTATAGTATAAATCCTCTCTGAATCTGCCTTTTTCAACCTCTTCTAAAAGTTTTTTATTAGTAGCTGCTATTATTCTTACGTTAACAGGTATAATCTTATCTCCTCCCACTCTTGTTATATATCCTTCCTGAAGAACTCTTAAAAGATCAACCTGCATATCAAGAGGCATCTCGCCTATCTCATCTAAAAACAAAGTACCTTCATTAGCCAGCTCAAACTTTCCTGCACAGCCTCCTCTTTTAGCTCCGGTAAAAGCACCTTCCTCATAACCAAAAAGTTCACTTTCTATTAAGCTTTTAGGTATAGCTCCGCAATTTACTGCTATAAAACTATTATTTCTTCTATCTCCATAATTATGTATAGATTGTGCTAAAAGCTCTTTTCCGGTTCCACTTTCTCCTTCAATTAATACTGTAGATGGGGATGAGCTTATTGTTTTTGCATATCTTATAACGTTTTTTATTTCCCTGCTCTCCCCTATTATATCCTTAAAATTATATATGGCTCTTCTGCCGCTATATTTATTTACCAGATTAAATACCTTTTGAATTTCTTTAAATATTATTACCATACCAATAATATCACCTTCAATCTCTATGGAAGTTGCGGTAATATTATATCTTCCTTTAATAAATTCATTATTTAAAAAAACCTCTCTGTTGTCAAAAGTTCCTCCTACCTTCAGCCTTTCATATACATTAGCCCAGTCAGGCAATATAATTTCTGATGAACTTTCTAAAACATCTTTTTCATCAATACCCAATATTTCGCATGCCGATTTGTTTATAGTTTTTACTATCCCCTGATTATCTATCACATATATTCCCGAGGATATAGAATCAATTATAGTACTCATGTACTGATAGCTTTCTAATAATTTTATATTTGTATTTTTAACTATTATTTGGTTTTCAATTGATTTAACAGCAGCTACTACCAAGCCTAAAGTATGAGGATGAACCTTGTCTCTGTTGCCTGTTAAATTTAGTATTCCAATAATATCTCCATTAATATCATGAATAGGAGCAGCAGAACAAGTCCATCTATGATATGCAGTAATAAAATGTTCCTTTGCTGATATCTGAATTGGCATATCCTCTTTTATGGCAATTCCCATGGCATTTGTCCCTATGCTGCTTTCGGACATATAAACTCCCACTGCCATATTCATTTTATATGCAGTATCCAGAACTTCTTCATCTCCCATAATTTGAAGAATACATCCTTCACTATCTGTCAATATTATAAAAAATCCTGAACCCTTTAAAAAATCATATAATATATTTATAAACTGAAAAGCTGAATTCAAGAGATTCTTGTTTTTTTCTATATTATCAGCCATCTCACCCTGCTTTAAAATTTTTTTAGGGAATATTCTATTTTTTTCTATGCCATAACTTTTAGATCTTTCATGGGATTTCTTTATTATATCATTTTGATTGTCCTTATTATAATCCATTAATCCCTCCAAAAATATATATTTGTTAAAATTATATCATAAAAAAGCTGATTGAGAAAATTACATTTTTATGAAATTTATATTTTAGTTAAAAAATTTGTAATTTGTTAAAAGTAATTATGAAGATTATCTCATTTACCTGCTATAATTATTGATAGCATCTTCCATTGATGTTATACTATAAAAGTTACTATTAATTATTATTCAGGTGTTATATGATTTCAGCAATTTACAATAGATTGAAAAAAGAAACAGTATTTTCTGTTACAATAATATTAGCAGTATTTACGTCAATTGCTTTCAGGACTGATTTAAAAGCTATAGATATGAAGGTAGTAGCCTCTCTCTTTCTCTTAATGCTGATAAGCCTGGCCTTTGAGAAATATCAGCTGCTTAATTATATTTCTACAACAATTCTTAGTAAAGTCACCAGTCAGCGTAATATCGGAATTTTACTGATATTTGTAACTGCTGTTTTAGGATCATTTATTACAAATGATGTAGCTTTAATTACTATAGTTCCAATAACGATAAGTATTGGGAAAAAAGCCGGATTTGATCCACTTAAGATAATTGTTTTTGAGACTATAGCGGCAAATATTGGAAGCAGTCTTACACCATTTGGAAATCCTCAAAACCTTTACCTATATTCCAGATATAGAATTAGTTTATCTTCATTTTATGCTGCCATAGGTCCAGTTGCAGCTTTGGGTATGTTTATTTTATTTATTTTAAGTTTATCGTTAAATAATAAATCTATTAATATAAATGTACAGATTATAAAAACCAGCAGCAATAAAAAAGTATTTATGTATATCATACTGTTCATTCTTACTCTGCTTTCAATTTTAAGAATACTGGATTATCGAATAATAACAATATTTGTTTTTATAAATGTTTTAATTTTTGACAGAGATCTTTTTAAATCAGTTGATTATTATCTGCTGGGAACTTTTATAGGATTCTTTATTTTTGTGGATCATTTAAATCAAATGATTTTTATAAAATTCATTGCAGAAAAATTTTTAGGATCCCCTAAACAGGTTTTTTTAATAAGTACTGCTCTTTCTCAAGTTATCAGTAATGTTCCAACTGCCATATTGATGAGTACTTTTACAAAAATTCCGGATATGATTTTATTAGGTGTAACTGTTGGAGGCTTAGGAACGCTTATTGCATCCTTAGCAAATTTAATATCCTATAAATTTTATATTAAAGAATATGAAGGAAGAAATTATTTGAAATTCTTTTACAAAATTAATATAATTATTTTAATTATTTTAATTATTTTTGTAATTTTGAAGAATTAAGTATATTACTTTAAATATACAGGGAAAATAAATTAAAGCAAATTTTATTTATACAAGGAGAAAATATGGATTTATCATTTCAAGATTTAGGATTAAATGAAAATTTAATAAAGGGATTAGCCAAAGAGGAAATATCTGTACCTACAGATATTCAGGCTAAAGTTATCCCTCCGCTGCTGGAAAGAAAAGATGTAATAGGCCAGTCAGAAACAGGCAGCGGGAAAACTTTAGCTTATCTTCTTCCAATATTTCAAAATATAAAATGGGACAAAAGAGAGATGCAGGCTATCATTTTAGCCCCCACACATGAATTAGTTATGCAGATAGACAGAGAAATAAAACTATTAGCAGAAAATTCAAATGTTCCGGTAACTTCTATTTCTATAATCGGCAATGTTAATATAAAAAGGCAGATAGAAAAGCTAAGGGATAAGCCTCAAATTATAGTAGGTTCTGCAGGAAGAATTATGGAACTTATTAAACTTAAAAAGATAAATGCTCAAACTGTAAAAACAATTGTAATAGATGAGGGAGATAAGCTGCTGGACATAAACAATATAAATCAAGTAAAAGATGTAATAAAAACCACAATGAAGGATAGACAATTAATGATTTTCTCTGCAACTATCAGGGAAGAAACTATAAATATAGCAAAGAATTTAATGAAACTTCCTGAAATTATTAAGATTGATGAAATGAGTCCGGTAAACCCAAATATTCTTCATTATTATATAACTTGCGACCAAAGAGATAAAATACTTATTTTAAGAAAATTAATAGCAGCATTAAACCCACTGAGAGCTATTGTTTTTATAAATAAAGCTGATGAAATAGAAATAACTGTATCAAAGCTAAAGTTTCACAAGTTGAATGCTTATGGAATATACGGAAATGCTCCAAAGGAAGAGCGAAAAAAAGCTATGGAGGATTTCAGAAACGGAAAACTTCAGATTTTAGTAGCCTCAGATTTAGCAGCCCGGGGCTTAGATATAAAAGATGTAACCCACATATTCAATCTTGACTTTCCTGAGGATTCCAAAGAATATCTGCATAGAGCAGGCAGAACAGGAAGATCCGGTGAAAATGGAATAGCTATAACATTAGTTACAGAATACGAAATTCCTATTATCAGAAGATACGAAAAAGCATTTAATATTAAAATAGAAGAGAAATACTTATATAAAGGAAAACTTTTAAGTAGGAAAAGGCCGCTCTAATGAGCAGCCTTTTTACTTTTTCTTTCCTTTTCAACTATTTCCTTTGATATTTTATCAGCTCCATTTTTAATTTCATCAATGTCCATAGTCAAAAGCTTTCCATCTTTATAAACAATTTTCCCGTTTACCATAGTCATTTTAACCAGGCTTGAATTCCCGCAGGTTACAAGCCCAACAAAGGGGTTATGACAGCCGGCATAAGCAATATCATCTAAATCATAAAGCACGATATCAGCAGCCTTTCCTTTAGATAAAACTCCAATATCAGACCTGCCTAAAACCTGAGCTCCTCCTTTTGTGGCCATTTTTAATGTTTCATAGGCGCTTAAGCCCTCTGCTGCGTATTTTAAATGGTTAAGAAGATAAGCCCTTCTTACTTCCTCCCACATATTAGACCCATCATTAGAAGCACTTCCATCAACACCTATACTTACCTTAACTCCTGCTTTTATAAGCTCTGTTGTCCTGCAGATTCCACTTGATAATTTCATATTGGAGGAAGGACAGTGGGCAACTCCGGACCCCTTTAATAATTTCATATCCTCATCACTTACATGAATTACATGGGCAAACCAAACATCCTCTCCAAGCCACTCAAGACTTTCCATCAGCTGTACAGGCTTTAGTCCATATTTTTCAATGCAGAAATTTTCCTCATCTATTGTCTCTGCTAAGTGGGTATGCAGCATAACTCCTTTTTTTCTGGCTAAGTTTTTAGATTCTATCATCAATTCCTTTGTTACAGAAAATGGTGAGCAGGGAGCAAGAGCTATTCTTGTCATTGCAAATTTATTTCTGTCATGATACTTATCTATAAGCCTCTCACTGTCTAAAAGTATTTGAGTTTCTGTCTGAACTACAGAATTTGGAGGCAGTCCCCCCTTATCCTTTCCTAAGGACATGGACCCTCTTGTTGCATGAAATCTTATTCCAATATTTTTTGCAGCCTCAATTTCAATATCTATTAAATTTTCACTGCTTTTTTCAGGAAAAAGGTAGTGGTGGTCTGATGTAGTTGTGCATCCTGTTCTAAGTAGCTCAGTAAATCCAACTAAAGCGCCATAATGAACTGCTTCAGAATCAATATGTTTCCAAAATTCATATAGCCCGATAAGCCATGGAAATAATGGCTTTTCCTGAACCTCATCTATTCCCCTAAACAAAGTTTGATATAGATGATGATGAGTATTAACAAACCCTGGAATTGCAATTAATCCGCTGCAGTCTATTATTTCTGCATCTTGCTCACATAGATTTTTCCCGATATTTATTATTTCGTTACCCTCAATTAGAATATCTGAGTTTTCATATATTTTATCCTCATTATCGAAGGAAACCACCTTTGACAAATTTTTTAAAAGCTTTTTCATTTTCCCTCCCTTAAAGTCCTGACAAATTCCAAAAGGAGCCTTAAACTTGTTTCTTTTCTATAGGCAGCTGTGGATCTCTGATCATCTATAGGTGTTATCAGGCAGCTGTATAGCTTTCTAATGCTTTCCTCATTAAAATTATTATTAATAAGATCAATTACTTTTCTCTCAGATTCTATATTTCTAACTATTTTAGGGCCTACCGCTCCAAAAGATGCTCTGAAATCTGTTATTTTATTATTTTCTAAAACTGCCAGCCCTGCAAAGGAAAGCTTGGATAATGCAGTTGAAAGTCTTGTGCCTACTTTTTTAATCATTATCTTATTGTAATTAACCTTAGGAATTCTGATTTCCTTTATTATTTCATTGTCTTTTCTTATATTCTTTCCGGGACCTGTAATAAAATCAATTATTGGAACTATCCTCCGGGAGTTTTTTTCTGCCAGTACCAATTCTGCATCCATGGCATAAAGTATTGGAAGACTGTCTCCTGCGGGTGATGAATTTCCTATATTACCTCCTATGGTTGCCAGGTTTCTTATACCGGGAGATGCCATATTTCTAAAAACATCCCTTATATAATATGGGAGGCTGGTATCTTCACTAATTTCAGTGCAGGTTGCTGCGCAGCCTATAATTATATATTTATCATTTACTTCTATTTTATTTAATTCATTAATATCAGAAACAAACAAAACATTTTTATCAAAAGAAGGAGTAATTCCAGTCCATCTTCTTTTTTTTACCATAAGGTCAGTTCCGCCGGCTAATATATACAAAGGCTCCTTGTCCAAAATATCTAAGGCTTCATCCAGAGAAGTTGGTCTATAAGCCTTTACCATAAGCCCTTCCCCCTCTCAGCTGCAATTTTTATAGCATCAATAATCATATTATAACCGGTGCATCTGCATAAATTACCTGATATTCCTTCTTTTATTTCATCTATTGATGGGTTTGGATTCTTAAGAAGAAGTGCCTCAGTCGCAATAGTCATTCCTGGTATGCAGAATCCGCATTGAACAGCTCCGGCATCCTCAAAGGCTCTTCTTATTATTTCATATTTTCTAGTCTTTTTAAGACCATCAACAGTAATAATATTTTTACCTTCTGCCTTCCCAACAGGGAACATACAGGAAGGAGTAATTTTATTATTTATAAGTACTGAGCAGGCTCCGCATTCTCCTTCTCCGCAGCCTTCCTTAACACTGCTTAAATTGAAATCCTCTCTTAATACATCAAGAAGTCTTTTTAATGGATCTGTATCTATTTCTACATCTTCAAAATTTAAATTAAATCTTATCTTCATTGCTTAGAAACCTCCATTAAATGTTCAGGTTTTACAGGAATCCTGTTAATATTTACGTCCAAAGCATTTTCTACTGCAAGAGCATAAGCAGATGCTGCTCCCACTAATGTAAGTTCACCTAAAGCTTTAGCTCCATATGGACCATTTTCATAAGGCTCATTTATAAGTTCACTTATTATTGGAGGAGCATCTTTTGAAGTGCTTATGGTATAATCAGAATTAGTTTTCTGCAGCACCCTTCCATCTTTAGTTTCCATTACTTCTATTCCGCCATATCCAAGTCCCTGCAGGATTCCGCCGTCAATTTGTCCCTTAACGATTTTATCATCTATTGCTCTTCCTATATCGAAAATTGCCCATACTTTGTCCACTTTTGTTTCATAAGTTACTCTGTCTACTGTCACTTCAACTACGTTTACTCCCCAGGAATAGGATGTATAAGCATCTCCATTGAAGGTTTTATCATCAAAAGAAAACCCTTCCGGATATATATAATCTGATATTACTTCAAAATTATCTTCCTTCCATCTCTTTTTAATTTTAATAGCTGC
>Ga0172378_10000451_pt1 | contig 35842 bp, 38 predicted proteins | sample GrowelOW332metaG_FD_119755 | JGI IMG/M metagenome (GOLD analysis project Ga0172378, IMG submission 119755) | Groundwater microbial communities from an aquifer near a municipal landfill in Southern Ontario, Canada - Pumphouse #3_1 metaG | ecosystem: Environmental > Aquatic > Deep subsurface >...
AGACCAATACTGGATTGCACCCACAGAATCAAAGCTTGACTGGAACAAGATAAATTTCTTTGACAATAATTTCTCAGAGGATATAGGCAAGGCATTGTTCGGAGACTACAAGGAGTCTGAAAAAAATCCAAACTTCCATTCCCCAGACTCCGGCACAGACGGACGGCTCTGCAAAAAATGGATTGTGAATGGAAGCAGACGTGTACTTGTAAAGGGTGGAAGCGGAACTGAGCAGCTTGAGCCATTCAATGAAATACTTGCCTCTGAAATATTTCAAAGGCTTGGAATACCACATGTAAAGTATTCACTTTATATAGAAAACAGAAAGCATTTCTCTCTTTGCGATGATTTTGTAACAAGAAATACAGAATTCATAACGGCGGCATCATTATGCGAGGAGATAAACGGTTCAATTACCTATGATGATTTCAAAAATTGCAGCAGGAACTTCTCAATAAACCTAAATGAAATAGAGCTTGGAAAAATGTTCGCAGTAGATTTCATTATAGCAAACGAAGACAGGCATCTAAACAACTTTGGCTTTTTAAGAAATGCAGACAGCCTTGAATGGGAAGGCCTTGCCCCAGTGTTCGACTCCGGCACTTCAATGTTCCACCAATACAAAGCCTTTGAGCTGGACAAAGCAGAAGGACTTCAGGACAGCCAAATAAATTCAAAGCCCTTCATGAAGCATCACAAGGAGCAGCTTTCGCTTTTTCCAAAAGAACTTCTTAACAAGGAAATGGACTTGTCCCTTCTAAATGGAATAGGAAATTTCTACAAGGAAGTACTTTCAAAACAGGTCAGGGAAATTCCACAAAGCAAAATAGACACTCTTTGTAACATACTGGACAATCGTGTTGAGCTTCTAAAAAAAGAAATAAAGCCCGTGCAAATCAGCATAGATGGAGCCAAAGACTGCTCAAAAAAAATAACGCTTAAAGCCAACAAGAAGCATCAAGATCCAGATGATTATTTTGAAAGATAGAAACAATTGTTGACAATGGAATTCCAAAGATGCTATCTTATAGGAAGGAACTGGCAAAACAAATAAAGAAGAAGGAGAATGGATTATGGCTGAGAACAATGTAACGCAATGGGAGTATCAAACAATATGTGATAAAAACACTTCATCTTTTGATTTTAAAAATACAATGGAAGCATTGCAAAAAGCAGGAGAAGAAGGATGGGAAACTACAGGAAATAAAATCTGTGGTAATGAAATACTTATGAGAAGACCAAAACAGCAAAAAACTCCCTCAAGAGATGAGGAAGATTTATTCAGATAAAAATATGGCTGCCATTTCTGGCAGCCATGATTGTTTTAAATCACTCACTTGTTGAAACCATAGGATGTGTCAACAGGATCCGGCGCACTCTTCAGTCGTCCGTTTGTTTCTCCTGCATTATTTTTATTACCTTCTTTTTTACTAATACTTTCAAGTTTAAGTTGAGCAGCCTCGTTTCCTTTTTTAGAAGATTGCTCTGTTAAATCACCAAAAGTAGCCTTATGTGCCAATTCTCCATGCCCAACATTTTGCCCAAGTTTAATGAAATCTTTTTCATTATTCTTTTCATCAATATGTAATCTGTCCTCGCCTGTGAAAGCCTTGTAAGCCTTGTCCTTGAAACTTTGCCCAATTGCCGCCGCCCCCACGCCAAGAGCAGCTGCGGCTGAATGATTCCACTTTGCTCCTTCTCCGCCTGACCACTCGCCTGATTTCTGCATATCGGAAAGCCCTTCATTTGTGGAATTAAAAGCAGACCTCATGCCGTCAAGTGTCGCTGCGGCCCCCATGCCTCCTTTGACTACACCCTGCGCTCCATGCGCAAGTCCCTTCACTGCGCTTGCCCCCATGTGCGCCATGTGCTGTGCATCGTGCATTGTGTGCATACCGTTTCTGAACTGCTGTGTTACATCCCCAGCTCCTAAAGAAGGATTTCCAGACATCACAGTGGAGGCAATCTTTCCTGCGTTGGTGCATAGAATAACACCCAATATCAAGGTGAATAAATAAAGTGTAATGCTAGAAGTCGCCTCAAGGTCTGTTGTAGTAAGCATTGCCATTCCAAGATTTATGTACATTCCAAAAGTAAAGAAGCAGCAAGTTATAACAACGACAGTCTTCATAAAATAAGTAAGGAATAATTTTAAAAGATTCGTGGCATAGCTCTTTGTAGCATCAAGGAAGAGCAATGGAATCAAAATTACAGCAATAGCTGTAACAAACTGGTACTCGATAAGCATCATGCAGTACTCGCATAAAATAAGGATTGTTGAGAAAAGCATTCCAAACCAATAGATTATATACTTCAAGATTCTCTTGAAGGAGTCCATTAGCCACCCCTTGCCATCCTCCCCTATTTTTATATCTTTAAAAACTCCCTCCTTCTCATCATAGTAATGGGAAACAGAATAGGAGCATATGTCGGCAATCAAGATAGCGGTTTTAAGCATTTGGCTTGGAGAAAGAACATAAGAAGGCTTTCCATTGCTATCATTTATGTAAGGGCTATAGAATATATTTTTGAAGCCATTCTTACCTTCCTTCAACATTGTTGCTAGCGATGTTCCTCCAGTGCTCTCATCAGTGGAAAGGTCAGCAGGGTCTTCAACGCCTGACATAACAGCCATCATCGCCATCATAGTTTTCAAAGTCTGCTGGAGCATTTTTCCAGAAATAACCTTCTTATTGCCAGATGCGTCCTTCACAGTTGTATTCTTACCATTCATAACCTTCTTTGCCTTGCTAGCCGCACTTTGGGACGCCCAGGTATTATAAACGGAACTTTGTACTTGTCCTGCTTCTTTTTTTAAAACATTGCCATTTTGATCTGTGTAATAGGTGACATAATTATTCTTATCCCTCATATTTCCACCAGTATAATCTGTGTGTTCAGAGACAAAAGTAAAGTTGTTATCAGAAGCCCAAGAATCAATAACACTCTTATCCACGCCACAAGAAAGAAAGAGTTTGTACGTATCTTCCGAAAGCCAATTATTGCTATCCCCTTTTTTTCCTTGAGTAACAAGATCAAAGACCTGGCTCATCACGTTGTCCCAATTGGTGTATATCTTCTGGGCAAGCTGTTTGAAAGCATCGTCAACAGTGTCGTAGCCACCAGAAAACTTTATTCCTATCTCGCATCCATAATCAAGGACTCTAGTGGCGATTGTAGGATAGAAGTTCATGAGCATTATGCACATTACGCATTTGTAAAGTATGTCTATGAACATCTTCTTAAGCTCTATAGTTCCCGCCCACAGCTTGAACGCATTAAACACCACACAGAGAAATGCAAAAAGGGTGCAAAGCGTTGTGGCAAGCTTCATAAAGTTATTGAGCATCAGTCCTATTGATTCCAATGCGGAAAGCAATGGCAAATCCAATGTTCTTATCTTCGATGTACTAAAGAGAGGCATAGCGTTGGCTGAAAAAACACAAAAAAAGAACAATGGATATATTAAAAACGATTTATGCTTGATTATTCTCATAGCTCATCCCCGTCGGCAAAAGACGACTGGCTGTTCACAGCAGTCTCGTCGGCAGCCTTGTCAGCCGCAGCCTGCTGATCGACACTCTCCTTAGCCTTATTGGAGCTTATCCACTGGCTGAACAGACCCACGCCCTTTGTTATTGTGTTGTGCATATTGCCCATCATCCTCTCTGTCTGCGCAAGCCCAGAAGACACAAGCTGTGTTGCGGCGAAAACAGATCCGTCGGGAAGGTTCTTCGCAAGTGTTGATATTGCGTTAGCGTCGGCCTCGCAGTCAACCATTTGCTGCTGCTGGCCTTGTATTGTGCCCATAAGGTTCGAGGACTTCACAAGCTCGGAGAGCTGCTGGTTGGCAAGCTCGATTGTTGCGTAGTTCTCTGCGCTCATTCCGTACTTCCTCGCTATGGCCTGCCTCTCCTTGTAGCTTAATTTGCCGCAATATCCAGCAATGGCATCCTGTCCCGACTCAACGGTGTGATCCCATGCGTTCTGTGTGAAGCCAATAAGATTCTTCTTTGGGTCTCCAGCTCCGCATAGGTCGGCTATGCTGAAATCAACACCGCCAAAGGAGATGCTCTCCGAGGTGAGCGACTTCTGCAAGTCATTGACCTTGTTCATGTTCTTGTTCACCGCAGCGGTAATATCCTGAGCGGAGTTCCTAACTCCTGTTATGACCTCAAACGGGTTGTCCGACATGCCTGAGAAGTTGTCTCCAAGGCTGGACAAGTCGTCCCAGTTCATTTCTGTCATCTGCTTCGCAGCCTGCTCAATCTGTGTGTAGGTGTTCTGCACCTGCTCTATTGTGCTTTGTATCTGCTGATAGTACTGGTAAACGCTCTCTATGGACTCCATAAGGTTTGCAACATCAAGAACAGGATACCCCTGTGGAAACATGCCCATTGCAAAGAAAGGCATGACAAAAATCAATAAAATCCTTTTAAAATTTTTCATATAACAATCCTCCTATTATTCAATATCCAATGAACTATCAGCAGAATCCAAACAGGGCTGCCTCATCTCATGGAAAATTCTTTTTAGAAATTTCTTCTGCTTCCTTGTCAAGCCGCATCTGCCGCCGGACATAGAACGCTCCTTTGCAATACCCGCCCCGATCACTGCGGCCATTCTTTCAAACTGCTCCTCGTCAAGCGTCGCCCCATGCCCTGCAGCAGCAGAAGAGACGGAACTGTCTTTTGCATCGCAAGGGCTGTCCGCAAAAACAAAAGAGAATGAAAACGTAATAAGCAAAACTGCGAAAAGTCTTTTCAAATTAAACTCCTTTTGAATTGATGTACGCACCTGGGTTGAAGTCCTGCATGTCAAGAATCTCGGAAGCAAGCTCACGGCCCGAGTTCCTGCCGTACTTTCCCTCAAGAGAATCAAGCACGGACTTCTTTGGGCAGAGCAAGGCGAGCTGAAATGGATCAAGCTCCAGCTGGAACATCCTCGCCCCTGCCGGCGACTTGTAGAAATAGTCCCTCTTCATTCTTGCCATTGACAGCGCCGAGATTTCAGAAGGCTCAAGTCCGAACTTCGTGTAGTATTTTGATATGACCTCAGAAGTGGCGTTAGGGTCGGCAAGGTAGAAGCGTGTCTGGCACTGTGAGATTATTGTGGAGGAGATTGAGGACTCCGCAGCATTGACAACATCCTGAGTGGCGAACACAACAGCGACACGACGTTTTCTAAGAGTTCGCAGCCAATCGTCTATTCTTTCAGAGAAATACTGGTTGGCAAGGAAAACCCATGCTTCGTCAAGGACAAGAAGCGTAGGATGCCCTGCGTCATCATTGGCCTCCGCAAAATGGCTTTCTATGAATTTGAAAATGTACATAAGAGCCGGTGTGACACATTGGCTTCCGAACCTCATAAGGACACCCATCTCTATCATGGTGAAACGTGCAAGCTCAAGGGTTGATTCATGGGCATCAAAAATACTTCCATACTGGCCGTCAAAGGTGTAAGGCTGTATGCCGCTTTTGACATCAGCATCCTGCACATACTGCTGGAATGCAGTAATGTCACGCCTGTCCTTTGATTTAGTCCGAAGCTGCAGAAGGGCATTCCTAATAGACTCTGATTTTTTTGAATCAACAAGAACATGCTGCTCGGAAAGGCACAGCTGAATAAATTCACCTGCCCATGTCAGATCCTCCTCCGTGTCAAGCTCACGCAAAGGCTGGAACGCAACGCTGTCAGCTCCAGGCTCCACATAACTTCCACCCGCCGCCATGCAGACACCACGTGCTGTCTTGTCCTTGTCAAGGACAATAACCTCTGAATCCTTGTACTTTAGAAACTGGGACTCCAGAAGGCAGAGGAATGTTGATTTTCCTGCGCCAGAAGGCCCGAATATGAAGGAATGGAAAACATCGCCGATGTTAAGATTGAGGAAGAAAGGAGAGCCGTAGCTTGAGGCAGTCAGCAAAGGCGCTCCGCATCCAATGTGCTCGCTTGTCCACCTGTTGTAAAAATCTCCAGTCCACAATGAAGAGAGCGGTATTATATGAGAGCAGTTGGCAGAAGAGACAAGCGTCTTTCGGACATCGGCATAGGTGTTGCCAGGAAGCATTCCAAGCCAAGCCTGAAAGGAATTCGACGTCTCCACCTTCGCAAGGAACCCGCATGAGTTTATAAGGCCCGCCACATAGGTGGCCTTGTCCAGCGCAACATCGTAATTCTCATCCCAAACCTCGATGCAGGAAGTGTAGTAGCCAAATGACGCCACGTCATTTGAAAGCTCAACCTTAGCTGAGTTTGTATCCTCCTCGAACGCCACAGCCGCAGGGTCAACACGGTCAGTAGAGACATTTCCAGCTGCCTCCACAAAGGCCTGCCCCCATGACTTCCTTGAGTTGTTGAACCTCTTCTGGTATTTCTCTATGAGCTTTGAGGAAAGCGTCTTGTCCATGCCTATCCATCTTGTAGTCCACCGGTACTCAACGCTCGCCTGATTCAAAAGGTCGAAAATAGCCGGATATGTTTCAGTTGGAAAATCACGCACTGCTACTATCGGGCAAAACCTTTTCCCAATTTTCAAGCAAGTGCCTGTGTCCAAATCCTCATCGGTTATGAACGAGTCAAAGAACGCGGGCGACTTAGGCGCAAACAGAGGCTGCCATTTTGTGGACAGGCTTGAATGAATGTATGTGACAATCTCGTCATTGTTCAAAGGGCGTATTCCAAGCCTTGACTGGACATAGGAGACAACCTCCTCCGTCCTGTCCCTGAAAAGCTGTATCTCCTTTGAGATGTTCGCCTTGTTGTAGTAGCCTTGCCCCGCTCCGCCATCATCCTTGTATAAAAGGCTGTTCCCCTTTGAGACCATATCGCTTTTGACAACGGAGGTTATGGTAAGGAAGAAGTAGTTCAGGTAGTGCTCGTTCTTGTTCTGGAACAAGTCCTTTCTTCTTGCGTCAATATACATGCCAAGGTCATTGTCCCATTCGCACCCTGGGTATTCACGGGTAACAGACCTCCTTGACTCGAACTGAACAGCCCAGCCGCTTCCAAGCCTCCTTATGGACTCGTTGAAATAATTGGAGACAGCGTTTATGCTCTCGGCGGATGCGGAGCCGAGGTCAGGGCAGGTGAACGAGTATGTCCTCATCAATGCGCCTGGCTTCAGCAGCACTATCCCCTCGTCATAATTTCCAATCAGGAAGTTGTATGGCAAGTAGTAAGCTAGCCTGTTCATCTTAGCCTTTTGCGACAGGCGGAATTTCGCCCCTTGAAAATCGACACCTAGCATAAGTCACCCCTCCAGATGGTCAGGCTCTATAAGAGAGCTCAACGCTATAGAAATCATGTTCGGGTCATGCTTTGTCAAAATCCTGCATGGAATATAGATAACAGCGGCAATCACACCGCCTGGAACAAGGCCAAACAAATAGCTTATAATCACAAAGATTAGAAACAAGAGAAGAAAGATGGGCTTCTGGACACCTAGAAGCAAGTCCTCCTGCTGAAAGCTTTTATGAACCGGCATACTGTATTCAGTTAATGATGTCATATAAAAACACTCCTATTTATGATGCCCCACGTGTTCACACGAGGGGCTAGTCTTAAACCAAAACGTCAAACACAAGAGACCGAGGAGCTGTCAAGAGACGGCATATCGCCTTTTTCCTCTATCATTCCAAGATCATTTGAGAAGGTAGTCGAATTTGTTCCGAATATGATTGAGATTATTTTTCCTGCGCACATGAACAGAACTGTTCCGACAATGAACGGAAGGAATTTCTTGAAAATCTGCGGATTCTGGCCGCCTGCGAAAAGAAGTCCGAGGCATTCGCCGATAAGCAGGATGCAGCATATTCCCTTCACCCAGCCGCCGTTGAAGAAGTCAACAATTCTGTTGACGCTTGAGTCCATTGTCGATGTGTCAACAGTACTTCCATCAGTGACAGCAAAGCTTGATGAAACCATGACAAATCCCAAAACCATTAGAAGGCATAGAAATTTATGCCTCGCCAAAAACCTAGTAAGCATATTAGCTCCTTAATATTAGTATTATTAGTTAGTTACTATCTATTGTTACCAACTAAAGACAAAACTCTACGCAAGGTTCTTCTCCTTCATAAGGTTAATCAATGAGTTTGTCCCTTCGCTGATCGGAAGAACCTCATCGACAATTGGAGGCTTGCCCGCCCTCTTCTTAAGATGGATGCAAAGATGTATCACCTTAGTGAGGTCGGGAAGCTTCCCCTTTATAACCTGGGAAAGAATCTCCTGCATACGCAACAGCATACTGCTGGCAGTGTCCGCATGGATTGTAGTTACATTGCCAGTATGACCCGTGTTCCAAGAATTTATCAGCTCATCAGCCACCTCCCCATACCGTACCTCGCCGAAGATAATCCGGTTCGGAGTCCACCTGAGTGCGGTTCTCACCGCCTCAGCCGCACAATATCTATTTACACTAATGAGAGTCTTGTCATGCGCAGGGCACTGAAGCTCCGGCACATCCTCCACAATGTAGAAACTGTCATTAGGCGTGTACTCTGTCATCTTGCGGAGGATTGCGTTTGTGAAAGTGGTCTTGCCGCTACCCGTGCTTCCTCCAACAAGAATGTTCTTCCTCTCCTCTATATACTTGCAGATCAGCTCATATTCATCCTTCCTCAGCTGCCCGTTGGCGAGATACTCCTCCAAAGTGAATATCTTCGCAGCAGGACGCCTCATGGCTATCTGGGCATGTTCAACCGCAGGCGGAAGGAGGCCTGTGAAACGCAGGTTGTAAGGCTTAGGAAGCACGCACTCCAGCTTTGGAAATTTTTGAGAATAGTCGATTGGCAGGTCAAGCATAGAGGACGCAGAAAGAATTATTCCCCGCACTTGTTCAGGCGGCAGGAACTTCCCAGTGAAAACCTTACCCTCCGGCGACTTCTCAATTATTATTTCGCCCGTGTCGATTATCTTTATGTCAGTTATGGAAGGCTCCTCGAAAAATTCACGGAGTATTCCCAAGTCCTCAAGAAAATTTCCATATATTCTCTTTGACTTCTCTTCCCTGGCACTTACCGCCTGCTCCTCGTTCATCCATCAACCCTTTCAGAAAGGCCGTTCTTCCTGTCATAGGTTTCCTCAAGCGTCTCCTGTGAATCCCCATAGACAGACTGCATATAGGAAAGGTGGTTCTTTTTTTCATCACGGCGGAACAAAAGCAGAAGGTTGTACATTATCTTCGAGCCGTTTCCTAAAACTACATCACGCTCACCCTTGTCCTTTGGAAGAGGGGCCATTCGTGAGAAGATGTTTGGAAGAATGAAATGGATAAAGCGGTAGAATGTGTCGGTCTTTGAGTCAAGATTTGAAAATTTCTTCTCAAGTACACTCATTCTTCCAAGTATGATATTCTCATCAAAAGTGTCCTGGCTGTAGTAGTTGTTAACAGCCATCTCAACAACAGCTGTCTCCGAGACTCCCTTTTCCTCCGCAAGCTCCGCAATCTGGCTGCAGACAGGCTTCCTCAAATTGAATTTCTTTTGCATGCTTTCAAGTTTTGCCACTTTTATTCTCCTTTACTAAATTTTTTCAAGAGGCATCAGCTGTCTTGAATTCAGCTTCCTCCGCAAAATCATCTGGATCATAGGATGCGACTCTTGGCGGCGGCTCATCCTCCTCGTTCGCTCCGGTGAAAGGCGCATCCCATTCCTCGCACTGCTCGGTGTCATCGCCGCCTTTGTATGTCTCAAGAAAATTAACAGGGTCGAACCCCTCTTTACTGGAGCCGTTTTTACCGTCCTCTTTCTTTGCATGTTCCCCCTGCGACTTCTTCTCCTCTGCCTCACGCTCACGCATTCTGACTTGAGAAGGAAGCCCTGCGCATTCAGCGTCAATTTCATTCTGAGCATAAGGGGCCTTGAATCCGTTCTTGACCTCACCTGTGTCAACATCCTCGAAAAACACCTTCCACTTTGTCCTGTCCTCGTCATAGAAGGCGCACTTCTTGCCCATATAAGGAGGCATGTTATGGCATAGGACAATCGCATCTGTATATGGAAGCTTTGTGAGCTCGTCAGGATTTATTAGGTCACGAGCGACTTCCTGGCTTGAGGCGTTGAGGTTGTTCAAGGCAACAGAATAACGGCTGCCGCTCACGGAAAGGTTCTCCTTTGTCACGGACTCCTTTCCAATCATCTTTGAGAATTTCTCCGCATCGTTTGGATTGTTCGGAGCATAAATTAGTATGTACCGGCAGTTGTCTATGAAGGTGTTCTCCTGTCCATAAATCTTTACAAGCTGCTGGTATGCCTGGACAACAATGAAAAAGCGAAGCCCATAACCTGCCAGAATACCCATTGACGCAGCGAGGAATTTCATATTTCCAAGAGTAGGGAACTCGTCAAGCATGAAGAGTATAGGGTTCTTTAGCTTCTTCTCCTTCTCTCCAGCTTTAAGCTCTCCTGAAGAAAATCGCCTTAGAATGAAATCAATAATCAATTGGAAGATAGGCATGATACGGTCTATGTCTCCAAACGGAAGCGTCAGGTACAAGGATATTGGCTCCTTGCTGTCATAGAAGTCAGAGAGCTTGAAATCTGAATGGCTTGTAACATGCTTTATGAAAGGGTCACGGAACAGGTTGAGCTTGGACTGAATTGTCTGCATGATGTCGCTTCTGACTTTTTCATGCTGCTGCTTGGCGGACATTGCGACATCGAGAACTATTCCATGAATATAGTCGCTTACCTTGCCGTTCTTGTCCAAATGCTGGCTGTTGATCATCTCATCAAGAAGAGCCTCTCCCGCAGCAAGAGGATTGCCCTCGTCATCCTCACCATTGGCCGCACGTGCAAAGATACGCAGAATACCGGCGATATTTTTCTCCTCCTTTTTATACAGGGAGTTTCCCTGGCTGTCACATGCTGAAAGGACATGGAATATAACGCCTGTAAGAAGGTCTCTTGCGTTGTTGTCAAAGAAGTCTGAATTCGAGTCGCTGCCCTTGTCGCTCTTTTGGAAAAGGTTTGTAAGAATTGTTCCAATGTCACGGAAAGCGTTCTCGTCAAGCTCAACTTCCTCAAGCGGGTTGAAGCACGCTGTCTCCATTTGAACAGGAGAAAATTTAATGACCCTGCTGAATTTTTCACGGTAGCCTGCTGTCATGTTGTAAAGCTCGCCCTTTGGGTCGAAGATAATCATTGAGTATCTATAGCTGGTAAGTGTCTGTGTTATGCAGCCCGTTCCTTTGCCGGAACGTGTTGGGGCGATAACAAGCGTATGAGATGTTCCCGCATGGCAAAGGAAAGGCGCTGTTTTGTGAATTTTCAATGCGAAATTTCCCTTGCTGTTTATAACAGCCTCTGTCTTGGCAGAAGCCTGCTGGCAAAGAACAACTCCGTTTTTTTCGCAAAGGCCGAACTTCTTTAAATCCTTCTCATTGCCCCACCTTGCTGTTCCATAAAGATGGTCATTCTTGTTAAGGCCATAGCTTCGTATAACCGAAATCACAAGCCAGATAACAACTCCAAAAATAGCGCAAACAATTCCAGGAACGGCGGCTGTGGCAATTGCGTTTTGCACAACATCATCGAACGGGCTTGTGAACATCGAGATCATTATCACAAAGGGATTGAATATAGGATAACCGGCGGGAAGGTTGCCAATCTTATGTTTCAATAGGTAGATTGGAACATCGCAGTATCGGACATCATATCCAATCATCTCAGCAAATTTTTGCGATGAAAGGAACATACCGACAATGATTATCAATGCGGGTATTATGAGATTTGTTAAGTCATAGATCAGCTTACGGTTTTGTTTATCCGGCTTGCCACGTAAAAATTCATTTTTTGCCATATTTTCCTCATTTCTTTTATGAGAAAAACGGCGGTATATATATGTTGGTTCTGCAGAAATATCCTATATATCTCCGCATATATTTTTTTTGTCAGTTATCGTTCGTGTGATTGCTTGTAATGATAGTAGCAGAAGCGGAAAAAATAAGCAAGTATATTTAGTTATTTACTATCTTTTCTTACTATTTTTTTTATTTGCAAATTACTAGCTTCTTTCATTTCTTTCTCCAACAACCCTTATGTTAGGGCTGAGCAAACCATGCTGATTTCTTTCAACTGCTATCTGCACGGCGGCTCCCAGCACATCCTCTTTAGGAAAAGATTTCAAAGGAAGGTACCATGACTTCCCAAGCTGACGATTTTCCACGACAACAGCATTGTTCCAGGCATCATCATCATTTTGTACAATACATTGTGTTACAACACCTTCTATTTTTCCAGTGTCCTTTGTATACTGCTCAAGATTATATGATGGAGTATAGCGCAAGTCCCTTCTTGCCTTTAGAAACGTATTATAACGTCCTGCACTTCTTAGCTTGTCAGCCCATTTTTTCTCCAAATAATAGACAGGAGGAATGTTTTTGGAAAAGCAGCGAGCAAGCCCCATATCAACTAAGGTTGAAAGCCTTTTCCTCATAAGCTCGTCACGGCAGATAATCTCACTTTCATACACTTCGTCCTCAAAACTTTTAGGCGGATCAAATATTGTAAGAAGCGACTCAATATTCCTGTCTAAATTAGTATACCTATAGGCGAATGGCTGCCTCTCCTTCATTGCATTTACCTGCTCTTGAGTTTGAAGTCCAACCAAGTCTGTGCATATATTGACGGCAAGATTTCTTGCCGTCTCCCTGATTACGCTTCTATCGAATCGTATTTTTTTTCCAGTTTTTTTATCTATGCCATTTATAAGGACATGAGAATGCTGTTTTTCTGTATTGTGATGCTCCACCGCCATCCATGTGAAGCTGAATCCAGTGGCCTTCTCAAGCTGAGAGATAAAGGAGCGCACAAGATTTTTCAATGGAACCTTCTGGCTGTCAGGCGAGATTATGAAGCGGAAATGCAAATTATCCATGTTCTGCTCATACCGTAAAAGCTCTTCCTCTGGAACCTCGTCATAACCGGCATTGAAAAGCTTAGGTTTCTCATCAACCTCATCCTTGTTCTGCTGGGTCATATATTCCCTTAAAAAGTTCTTATGTATTCTTTTATCTGTTCCATAGAACATCTTGACGATGCAAGGCTGCTTCCTCTCTGAGCCTCTTTTGCTTGAAGTGTAGTCCGTCTTCTTATATTCTTTTTTAACATAGAGCATTGAGCCAAGCTCCTTCAAAAGCCTAGAAGTCTCACGTCCTGTGTCAGTTATGCGGGCCTTTTTAGGCGGAGACAGCTTAACCTTGAGAAATTCGTAATCTATAACATCTGAAGAATTATTTTTCAAAATCATTTCTCCCATAATAATTTTAGCTATATATTAACTTTTTATTTTTTCAATTTGCCTGTTCTCACAAATATTTTTATCTATAAATTCATTTATAATCATGTCGTCAGGGAATTCATCAAGCTGGAATAATATTCTAGTCACAGACTGTATATCGAGGACATAGTACTCCACTTCTTCCACTGCGCCCCATTCCTGCCTTCCCTTTCCAACATGCAAGCTGCTTTCAATCAAGACACTAGGAGAGGCGCTTGAGTAGCCGTTCCGAAGCATTATCTTTGGAAGCTGTATGCTACTGTGTCGAAGCCTTTCAATGAACTCCCCTTCTGAAATACCAAGCCCCGACAGATGAAGGAAGCGGATAGTGTAGTAATGCTTCATCTCACGGTATTCCTCCTGTTTAATTCCTTTGAGTATCATCGAGAAATATTTATTTTTAATAGGCAGAACAAGCCGGCTGATTTCATGCTTCATTAGTTTACATCACCAGTTCTATTTTTATTATTGTAATATTCAATAACTCTGTCACAAGGTTCTGTTTTTGTATCTCGCATTGCTGGCATATCTCTATAATGAAAATCACACCAATCCATCATTTGACAGTTTATTTCAAAGCTGTGAAAAGCTTTTTTGCATGTGCACTGCAAATATATCTTCTTAATTTTCTTGCCTTCAAAATCAGAGATTCCATCCTTTACAATTAAAATATGTTTGTTCATTCTTTATTATCTCCTTTAATCAATTTGAAGTGGTTCTCAACTGGGTCATATCCCATAGCCTCACCTTTTTTCTTGAAGTTCTTAAAAAATCTTTCTGCTTTGTAAGTGTTAAAAATCGACTCAATATAACGGCAGGGCCTCGCCTTGATTCTTGCAATATCGTTCTCGACAGCCTTGTCAAAAGTTTTATTTCTATAGCATCCTGTATCAATGCTGAATAGCAAGGAGCGAACAACCTGCAGAAGCTCTTTGTTTGAAAGGACAGCGCAAATCTCGTCATATTTTCCATCCCCTGCCTCGCAGTAATACAGCTTCTGTATAATTTTCTCATGGTCTTCATTTATTGAATTGTACAGTGCATAGTTATTGTGAAGCCAATATTCTTCATTCGCATGGAGCACATTGAGAAGCAGTTTTGTTAAATCGACAGAGAAACGAAATGCTTTTGAGACTTTGATTTTCTTCATATTTTTTCTACCAAATCCGTTGCAAAAATAATAAAATCAGATTTTAAGAAATCAGTTTTATGTATATAGTCATTGAAATCTTTACAATTAAAAGGATTCTTCGCATGATGCTTGTTATGTCGAGATGTCCACCTTGAAAAAAGCTCTTGATATGCCTTGTATCTGCATAAGGTTAAATCGAAAAACAAAGGCAAGTCATGCTCGTAACTTACAGGATAAATCTTTATTTCAATAGGTATTTTATCCTCACAAACTATAAATCTGACTTCAAAATGACTTTTTGTAAGGCTGGCTAGATTGTCACTGTTTGAAAAGTCGATAATGCCACGGTCGTCATTTCTAATGAAAGCGACGTGCATCTCATTATTTATGAGATTGTCTGCAAGAACATTAAATTCAACTTGTGAATTATTAAGCATTTTTAAACTCCTTTGGTACCGCTGGGAAAGGTTGCCATCTGATTATCTTATAGTCACTTATAACATATTCCCATTTTTCACAGCATTCCGTTGATGTATAGATTGCTTCTGTAATCATTGAGCAGTCAGGGTGGGATTTATTGAACATGTATACAAGATACTTTCCCGTTTTCTTTGGATTGGACTTTTCGCAGTCAATCCACCTGTCGTCACAAGACCAGCAGCCCGCATTAAAGCCTTCCTTAAAACAAAGCTGAGCAAATTCGCCTATTGAAATTTTATCCATGATTCCATTGTTGACACCGTTTAAAATATTATTAAGCTTATTGTTGTTCTTCCAAAAACTTTCAAAGGCTATTTCCATTTTCTTTTGTCTTTTCATATTCATTCCTTTGGTATTTACTCATAATTTATAGTCAGAAATATTATTCATATACATTATCTTATGATTTAATAAGTCTATGTCATAAGAATTTATTAGGATGCTCCAGTTATCGTATTGTGCCAGTCTGCTTACAATATGCTGTGCTTTCATTAAAGTAAAATTATGCTCTTCAGAATTGCAATCAATATGGAATAACTTTAATATTTCGTTCACTTTAAAAAATCGAGGATTGTTATGAACTTTGAAATCTTTAAATATCATCTTTGCCTGCCTTTTGAAGTAATCGATTGTTTTTCCCTTTGTTTGTATGTTCATACATTATCTCCTTTAATTTCTTGCAAGTGCCTCTGTAAATTTTTTATCGAGCCTACTCCATTCTTTATCGTTTTTCCGGCTTTTCACAAACAATTCCAACCATTTATCATCGTCCTTGTCTTCCCTGGCCTTTTTCATTTCAGCATTTAATTGCCTGCCATCTTCTAAGTTTTTATCAAGCTGGGCATCTATGCTGTTTGCAATTATTTCTTTTTTAATATCATTTAATTCATCAATTGTTCTTTCCTGTTCAAAAAAACGATGCTTGATAATATAGGCAACAAGTACATCCTTGGAATATTTTTGCACCTGTGTTTTAAATTCATCTTCCATTTTTTTCTCCTACGTCTTCTATTGATTATCTAACAAAAGTTCAACAGTGAACTTTAATTTTTTTTATAAACAACACATTTAGTTTTATAATAAGGGCATTTTGTACAATCACCATTTACAGAATCATTAAACACATTCTGTGGATAGACATAACCTTTCTTCTCAATAGATTCTTTTACAAATTTTGCAAATTCTTTTTCCATTTATATAACTCCATCAGATTCTACAATTTTAATTATAGGTCTCTGCACTACCGTCGTGTCGTAGGAGTAGTTTCGCTCCACACTTAATTTTGCTCCGCAATGCGGACATACATATTCCGAATCTTCCTCGAATTCCCAAGAGTCAACATCGACAAAGCCGCAGATTGGGCATGTGATGTTTCGCTCGTCGTCTGTGGACAATTTGTTCAAATTAAAATGCCCTTCTTTTCTTAAAAACAACTCGTCGGTGATTTTTGTGGCCGAGACGACATAGAAGCGTTCTCCAATTTTGAGAATTTCTCCAGCGACAATATCCGACTCCGTGTCTATCTCCTTAAAGCACACGCAGCTGCCGATGTTCTCTATGAAGTCACCGCACGAGCAGTCCTTGTACAATTTGTAATGTTTCATTTCCTTCTCCTATTTAATCAATTCACAAAATCCTTCATCACAGTTTTTCAAAACCCATTCAGTGTCCAGCTTGTTTGCAGCCGCATAATCGAACAAAGCGTTTTTCTGCCTTTGAGTCGCCGAGCCGGCGGAGTTCTCAATCGCCGGTGGAGCTTCGGTTATTTTAATCCAGCCGTCTTCTTCCAACTTAATTTCCGTTTCGCATAAAACATATCTTGCAAAGTGAGAATGCCCAGTACTAGACACTGGATAAATAACGCCTTCTGGGGAAATCCAACAGCTTTTGAACTTAGAAAAGTCAACCTTGTAATTATAAGGAGTTGAATCATTTGTACAGAAATGAGAAAAAGAATGAAAAAATCTAAACGCCAACGTCGCAGATTCTTCGGAACATCCGTTGGGACAGTAGAACAAACCCAAGCCGTCGTCTTTTTCTTTATCCCAAAATCGAGAATTATAAGTCCCCTCTCTAGGAACAGGAACCAATACGGCCCCACATTTACGGCATCTATCCTTTCTTGGATTACCAAAAGGAAGCCATGCGCCCTCAACCTCATAAGTTTGTGAAATCATTTGCTTTCCTCTTTTCCTTGATACGTCGCTATATCATTGGTGAGCTTAGTAATGCACATTTGGACTATGGATTCAATTTTCTCAAGGTCGTGGAGAAATTCCTTTGCACTGTCAATGCGGCCGTTTTTATAGGCTTTATCAATGTTCTCAATTTGATTTTTGTACAAAGTTTTTCTTTCCATAATTGCTCCTTTTATTCTTTTTATCTTGTCAATTTGCTGCGTATGTAGTGTATGATAATAAAGCCTAGATTTAAAATGGCACCAACCATCTGTAGTAATAGTATAGAAATTTGTTTCATAAACTGTATTGTCTTTTTTGAAAGAAACGCAAATCATTATTATTGATATAACAATCGACAATCCAAGGAAAACAAGCCCTGAAATATAAATTGGGTTAAAAAATTTCAATTGCATAAAATACTCCTTATTATAATTTAGGCAGCTGTTGCCAGGCGATTACATTTGTATTGTCTAGCTCATAGCAATCTTCTGTTTTCCATGTTCCAGATTTTGAATCATCGCAATATGTGCATTCTAAATATGCTGTAATGCGTCTGTCGCAAAAAACCCCTTTGTCTTTAAGTAAAACTAGAACAGGTTCACTTTTCCATGTAACACAAGATTTTTCATCTAATTCTAAAATTGGGAGTTCTTCACTGCATTCAACCCATTTGTTCTCAACAGATTTCTGTCCAGCCTCAAATGATATTTCTTGTAAATTTTCTATATAATCAACAATGAATGGAATATAGTTTTTTACAAAGTTCTTTACTTTGCCAGTTTTTTCACCAATAAATTTAATTAGATCTTTAATCTGCAAATAATATTCAAGTTTGATTTTTGCAATTCGGGACTGCTTATTCAGTTCGTCTTTTCCTGTTCCAATAAATTTACCGGTAATTGCGCAGCAGCAGGAATTGTAATCATCAACAGCGATGCAATATTGACACTCGCTAGAATCACAGACACCTTTGCAATAATCCATTACATTTTTTCTCCGTTTCTGCTCGTCTTTAAGTATATCAGTCCAGACTTTTTTTTGAGCCTCGTTCAACTGCTTTGGCAATTCTTCTTCGTTTTTGCAAGCCAATAATTTTTCAATCAAATCATCTTCATCTTGTTTAGTAAACATAGTATCTCCTTGCTAACTATTTCGACTTTGACTTTCCAAAAGCCTCAAGCTCTTTCTTTAATCTGTCTTGCAGCTCTAACAGTTTTCTGTCTGTAATATTCATATCAATATATGGCAAAAAAAGAGTAGTTATCTTAGCCGTGAAGTCATCAACAGTAGCAACCTTGTTTACAATTTTTGTTCCTTGATTCAGGTCAACAGTAGCAATGCTTCCAGTCTGAATTATTCTCTGCTCGTAATACATTTTTATCGCTCCTTTCTTATAGTATTTATAGTTAGTATCTACCTAACTATACCATGTATATACAAAAAAAATTTAGCGCAAGGTTGCGCTCATTTTTTACGTTTAATAACAAGTTCGTCAAAAACATACCTGCTTGTTGTTTTACCAGCTTCCCTTGCATCTGACTTAACCTTTTCAACCTCATACTCAGAGCCACAGACTGACAAAGTTTTGCCTCGTATTTCCTCGGCAGATTTTTTCCGCCTGCCGCTGCCGTTTCTGTGGCCTCCCCATGCTGCATCTTTTTTTTCGTCCATGCCATTATAATAATACATCAACTTGAAAAAGTCAATAGTAAAATCAAGTATAACAGTGGTAACAAGGGAGTGTTAAAGTGGTACATAAAAATTAAAAGAGTACCACCATAAACTCATGCTCAGGAAAAAATTAAACACTCAATGTACCACTTTCTTTATCTTGCCTATCGGTCATTCTCTCTATTCCTAGGCTTTCTTTCTGATTAAACACGATTAAATAGCGCAAGGTTGCGCTTAATTAACAAATAGTCCTTATTTATAATAATGGGCGCAAGGTTGCGCTAATTACTTCATCTTTTTAATTTTGTACTAAAAACTTTTACAGAAAGAATACTTTACAAACTATAAATTATTGACAAAAAAAACTTTTAACACAATAATAAAAACAAGCACACGAAAGGACATAATTTTGCTCATACTTACGGAGAAGCCAAATGTGGCTAAATCCTTCGCCGCTGCTTTAAACATTCCAGGAAACAATTCCGGCTACTACGACAGCCCAGATATAACAATAACAAACTGCAGAGGACATCTTTACGAACTGTTCATGCCAGAAGACTACGATCCCAAATACAAGGAATGGTCTTTTGACAACCTGCCAATAATTCCATCCCTATACTCATACAAAAAAATACCAGACGCAGCATCCCAAGCAAACCTTGTCACAAGACTTCTTCAGCTGCATAAAAATGATAAAATAGTTATTGCTACTGATGCAGACAGAGAGGGAGAAGTAATAGCAAGAATTGTCATGTCGGAAGCAGGAATAAAAGACACATCAAACTGCTGGCGATTCTGGATTTCAGCAACGTTGACAAAAGACTCAATAAAAAAAGCCTTGAATGAAATGAAACCGTGGAAAGAGTATGAAGGCCTTGCCGAAAAAGGACTTGCCCGCCAACACGCTGACTGGCTTGTTGGAATGAATTTTTCTCCATACATAACGCTTTTGTCTGGAGGAAAAGCGACTTTTCCTGTTGGACGGGTGCAAACAGCTTTGCTCGCCGCAGTCGCTCAAAGAAATACAGAAGTCAAAAACTTTGTCGCAACTCCCTATTATGAATGCGTTGCAAACCTTTCGGACAAAGATGGAAACAAGGCAACTGCCCTGCTTGTAAATCCAGAGACAGGAAAAACCAGCTTTAATATATTAAACCATCACATAAATTCCGCCCATATTTTCTCACTATCAAATAGGTCGATCACAATAGAATCCACAATAGAAAGGAAAAAAGCATCAGCGCCACATTTGTTAAACCTTACAGACCTATCAATAATCGCTGCAAAAGAATACGACCTATCGGCTTCTCAAGTCGAGAAACTAGCCGAAAAACTATACGACGAATACAAATGTTTATCTTATCCAAGAACACCATCAACAGTCATGGGTGAAAACGAAGAAGACGTTAAAACTTTTAAACAAAAATTCGATATGCTCAAGAACGATTTTGAAATATCAAAATATTGCGATGAAAGTTTAATTGACATAAGCAATAAGAATCTTTTTGACGACAAAAAGCTTGAAGGACATTACGCACTTATACCCTTCGCAAAACTCCCAAGCAACGCTTTGGAAAATGAAAGAAAAATATTCAATATTGTGGCCGAATATTTCTTCATGTCCTGTATGCCGCCATGTATCTACGACGAAAAAAAACTGTCCATACACAACGGTGAATTTATTTATAAAGCTACAATCAAAACAATCGTTGAACCAGGATGGAAAGCCGCATACAAAAACAACGACAAACAAGACCAAGATAATGAAATAAAGACCTTCGATGAAAAGAACTGCAATCTCGACAGCACTGAAATTCTAAAAAAACTTACAACTCCAAAGAAAGAATTCACAGGGGAATCGCTGATGAAGTTTATGAAGAATCCAACATCGGAGGAAAATCAAGGAAAACTTGTGGGGCTAGGGACAGAAGCTACAAGAGGAGCAATAATCCAAAAGCTGCAAGACCATCAATATATGGTGAAAGAAAAGAAAAATTTCTATGTAACTTCAAAAGGCTTTTTCCTATTGAAACAGCTCTTCAAAAATGAGCTCGCAAAAAAAATTGCTGGAATCGGACAAACAACAGAGTGGGAAAAGAAGCTGGAAACATCGCCAAAAGAATTCGAGACGGAGATGCAGGACTTTGTAATCTCTTGTATGAAAATACGTCCAGAAGTGCAAAATTTTGAAAAGGATTCTATAGGTGCCTGCCCTTTATGTGGAAGAAAAGTTTTTGAAAGCAAATTGAATTTCTTTTGTTCAGGCTATAAAGAAAAACCAGAATGCAACTTCTCAATATGGAAAGAAATTTGCAGCGCTAAAATATCTTCGTCAGACGCCATGCTTCTTTTATCAGGAAAAGCTACAGGCAAGAAAAAAATGAAAAGCAAAAGCGGAAAGATATTCTCAGCAAAACTAAAGCTGAATAAGGATTCTGGAAAAGTGGAATTTATCTTTGATAAAAAACGAGGATAGTAGAAGCAGAGGAATAAGCGCAAGGTTGCGCTTATTCCAAGGAGATCGGAATGGAAAACATAGCAAAAGAACTGAATAAAAATTTCAAGGAAATAAGAGTTTTAAACTGCTCCTTTTACATTGTCAGGTTCAATAACAAGACCTATATAAGAAAAAGCTACAAGGCTTTGAAAAAATTAACGGTGCAATTTGAAAAAGAATTAGCGCAACCTTGCGCTGATAAATAAAAGGAGCAAAAAAATGAATTTTTGGAAAGAAAATATCGTAACTAGAATTGAGGAAGTTCTTGTTTTTATGAATAAAAAAAAGCAAGACTTATGTTCACAAGTAGGAATAACTCCATCAGCACTTTGGAGTTTACATAAAACAGATGGAATTCCTGTGGCAGATAAAGCTCTTAAAATAGCAGAATATCTGGGGGTTTCTGTAGAATGGTTAATATTTGGAAAACTGAGTAAGCTTTCTGATGATTACAATGCGACTCCAGCTATGGTTTATGACCGTATATATAAGTTACTTCTAGACGAAACAAATATGCCTAACTCAGATTTTCATTCTCCAGAAGATTATGATATGAATATTCTTTATGCACCTGTTAAAAATATTGTATCATCACTTACTTTAGAAAATTGGTCAAAAAACCGCAATTATCCTGATTACATGACTTTATCAAAACTAGCAAAACATTTTCATAAGTCTTTTGCATACATAGCTTATGGTTATGATAGTATTTATGAAGAAGTAAGCAGTACTCCAATAGAAAACGGAAAAGTAATAAACATGGATGAATACAAAAATTACTGTCTTTATAAAGAACACAATACATTAATTTGGACTTATACCAAATTATACGATGCTGATAAAAAAGTAATTCAAGAAGCAATAAACCGAGCTTTTAGATTGCGACTTCACATAGAAGGACGAGATTGGGATTATTCTAAAGAAATTGGTCAAAGAGATTGTCTATAAAAGGACAAAGAACGAGAGGTGGATGCCATGCGATGCGTCAACAGGAGAACCTCATTTTTGTCAGAATGATAAGAACAAGCCAGAGAGCGGCCTTATCACCTGCAGCAGATGTGGAAAACCTCTATTTATAAAAAAAACGAGGGGAATAAAGATTTTTATTGATTATTCAACATTGAAAACTCATAAGTGCAGCAAAGCCGACATCACACGATATATGAAATACTTGGAGAAAAAAACAAATGAAAAATGAAATATTCAAGCTTGAGAGCATATCTATGAATTACTTGATAGCATCTTTCAAGACATTAAACGAGGCGATTGAAAAAGCAAAATTTCTCGTCAATGTCACTTTGGAATTTGACTTTGATGACCTGATTATAAAGCATGAGCAGGATAATATAATAATAAATAAATGGAAAGGAAAGGAGATATTTGGATGAGCAACAGCAGCAAGATATTCTGGTTAATTTTTATTTTAATATTTTTATCTGTAAAAATATATAAACTAATTGTATGCAACAGGCACTTCAGAACAATCAATACAGCAAAAAAAATATACAAGAGGATAAATGAAATAGAAAATAAAAATGAAGGGTGGCTTTTATCTTATCTTAGAAAAATTGATCCGTTTGCATTTGAGGAATTGATTCTTATCTCCTTCAAAAAAAAAGGCTTCAAGATATTTAGAAATAAGCGTTATACAGGAGATGGTGGCATAGATGGGAAAATACAAAAAGACGGAGAGATGTTTTTAATACAAGCCAAACGCTATTCTGACTACATAAACATTCAACATGTAAAAGAATTTATTAACATTTGTGAGACTAAAGGAATGAGGGGATATTTCATTCATACAGGAAAAACTGGCGCACAGGCGTATGAATTATTAAGGGAACACAGTGTAAAGATAATAAGCGGAGGAAAGCTTTACTCATTGTTTATTGCGGGCAACAATAGTGGAAGCATATTTTTTTGAAAGCATAATAAATAAAAAGCGCAAGAAGGCGATAGAAGGGATAGAAAATGAACAGACATTTAGAAGGAAAGGATAGAATAAGAGCGATGTTGGAAAAGGGGCAAGGAATAAACGAGGTTACCAAAATGACAGGCTTCTCAAGGAGCACTGTCCGCCGTTATATAGCAAAAAATGAAATCAAATATTGTAAAAAAACAAGGTATTATAAACTTGATGATACAAAAATCGAAGAAATAAAAAATAGGCTTAGAAAAAAAAATGAAACATTGCAAGAAATTGCCAGCAGTTACAATGTGTCAAAACAATATGTTGGAGAGATAAAAAAAGCAAATTCAATATGTTAACTTGCCATTGCCAGACTTTTTCTTTATTTTAAGAAAAGAACTAAATAAAAAAAGAGGAACTGACAATGAAAGTAGAACTGAATGAGACTCAAAAGTACAGGAAGAATCTTGTGCTGAGATGTGTCAATGGAGAGATGTCAACACTTGACGCCGCTATCGAAGCAGGATTTGTAAGAAGAACTATACAAAAAGACATCGAAAAATATAAGGCAAAAGGCGACCTTGCGTTTGTTCATGGAAACAAAGGCAAAAAGAAAAATATTTGTAGCAAGCAAAAAACAAGAAAGGAAATTGAAAGAATTTTTAAATACACAAGGGTTGACGGGGAGAACCCATTTAAGGAAATTTCCTATTCGTACTTTAAAACCGTGTTATGGGAGGAATTTGGAATCAAGGCCTCTGTTTCTTGGGTAAAAACAATATTGAATGACTTAGGATATAAAACTCCACAACATCACAGATGCAAGAAAGGCAAACCTGAGCATTTATTTAGAGAGAGAAAGGCTCATACAGGAGAGTTGATTCAAGCTGACGGAACTCCTTATGACTGGTTTTATAAAGGAAAAAAATATTGCATACAAGGTTTTGTCGATGACGCAACCGGCTATCCTGTCGGCCTATATATGACTAAAAACGAATGTCTTCTTGGGTATCAGGAAGCATTTAGAAACATGGCAGATGATTATGGCATTCCTGAATCATTATATCCAGATAAGGCAGGTGTTTTCTTTGTAAATCGTAAATGCGACGACGAGGAGAAACATCTTACGCAATTCGGCTTGATGATGGACAAACTAGGAGTGGATATGTTTCCTGCTAATAGTCCACAGGCAAAAGGAAGGATAGAAAGATTTTGGCAGACAATTCAACACAGGCTTCCTATTCTTTTCAGACTTCGAGGAGTTAAAACAATTGAGGCTGCAAATAAATTCTTGAAAAAGGACTTCCCAAAAATATATAAAAATTGGTTTCCTGTTGAACCAAAATCCAATGAAACTCATTTCATAAAAGCCGATATGAATGAAGTATGCAGCATCTTGAAAGCAACTTTTCCTGGTCATACCGACAAAGGAGGAGTTTTTCTTCTTAAAGGTTATAAATTCTTCTGTCCTGAACTTCCAAACTCAAAGATACTTATAAACATGAACGAGAAAGAAGGTGTATGGGTCACGCCTTTTTCCGATAGTTCAAAACGACATGAAGTCAAGCTTATCGAAACAGACACATCTGGTGATATGCCTGATGTGATGCAAGATTTAATTGAAAGAGTTTTTCTAAAGAACGCCAAGCCAAGATTCAGAGAAGTTTATATTGACATTGATGATGTTATTCTTTCTCAGGTTAGACCAAAAAAAATAGCTTAGTATAAAAATCCATATTTCTTCTCACCAGTGACAGGTTTTATAAAAAAACCTGTCATTACCTTTTTGTCTTCATTTTCCTTTATTCATCTTTTTTCAATAAAAAAAACTAAAAATAAATAAATATTAGATTAAATCAAATTATTTTATAAAAAAAAAGTAAAAGAAAAATTAAAAAGTTGTTGACATTGCATTAGACATTTCTCCTATACCACGATATAATCATTTTTATGAAAATATCAGTAAAAAAAGTAGCAATAGTCCACGACTGGCTAGTAACTTTTGGCGGAGCTGAACGTGTTGTGCAGCAGCTTTTAATTATGTACCCTCAGGCTGACATTTACACATTGGTCTATGACAAAGAAAAAATGGACAAGTATTTTCCAGCGGAAAAAGTTCATACTTCATCAATTCAAAAAATTCCAGGGGCTACAAAGATTTATACAAAGCTTTTAAAGTTCATGCCAAAAGCATTTGAAAAATTTGACTTTACAGGATACGACCTTGTTATTTCAAGCTCGTCTTCTTGCGCAAAAGGCGTAATCACACCACCTACAGTTCCATATGTTGCGTACATTCATACACCTATGCGCTATGCGTGGGATTTGTATTTTGAATATAGAAAAAGTTCTGGCAAGCTGACTCAATTTTTTATGAAGAAATGGATTCCTGCAATAAGGCAGTGGGATTATATTTCAAGCCAAAGAATTGATTCAATTGTTGCAAACTCAAAATACATTGCACGTAGAATAAAAAAGTTTTGGAACAGGGAGTCAACTGTAATATATCCTCCTGTAGAAACAGAACGTCTTTCGCCTAACGGAAAAGCTCCTGAAGATTTTTATGTTGTGTTCAGCAGGTTTGTTACTTACAAAAGAATTGACCTTGCAATAAACGCTTGCGGCAAGTTAAAAAGAAATCTTGTTGTTATTGGAAGCGGCAGTCAAGAAAAAGAGCTAAAGGAAATTGCTTCAAAGTACAACTTTAATGGAAATCAAATAACATTCACTGGAAGAATTGGCGATGATGAAGTAAAAGACTATCTTCAACGTTGCAGATCTTTGATTTTTTGCGCAGAAGAGGACTTTGGAATTATACCTGTTGAAGCACAGGCGTGCGGCAGACCTGTAATTGCATACGGCAAAGGCGGTGCGCTAGAAACTGTTGTAAATAAAAAAACAGGTGTGTTTTTTAACGAACAAAATGTTGACTCTGTAATTCAAGCTATTGAAGATTTTGAATCACTTGAAAAGAAAAATAAATTTAATTCAACAACTATTGCAAAGCATGCTCAGGAATTTTCATCAGCAAGATTCAGAAAACAATTTGCAGAAGTTGTAAATAAAACTCAAAAGAAAATTGAAGAAAGTCTAAATAATACATCTGGCAAAGTAAAGAATGTAAAATCAACAGCACGGAAAACAAAATGAGAATTGCAATAGACTGCCGAATGAGCGGTAAAAGCGGAATAGGAACTTTTCTTGATAGCATACTGCCCTACTTTAACACAAAGGAAAATGAGCTTTTGTTGCTTGGGCTTGAGTCAATTCCTTCCTCGTTTAGTTTTCCAGAAAAAGCAAAAACGCTGCCTTGCACAATAAATACTTTTTCAATAAAAGAAATGTTTTTTTTTCCAAGAAAATTGTTGAATGAAATAAACAAGTGCGATGTTTATTTTACACCTTACTGCAACATTCCTTGTGGAATAAATATTCCAATCTATTCAACAATACATGACATTGTTTTCTTAGACATGCCTAACATTGCAGGAAGAGCCGGCACATTCATAAGAAAAATGTTTTATAAAAGAGCCGTTAAGAAATCAAAAGCTATTTTCACTGTTTCTGAATTTAGCAAGCAAAGAATAATAGAAAAGCTCCATTGCAATAAAAATATTTATGTTGTTTACAACGGAGTCCCTGAATATTTTGAAAGGTCAATTTCACCTGCTCCTAAAAAAACAAACTCAATTATTTTTATTGGAAACATCAAGGCACACAAGGGCTTAAAGACATTGCTTGAATCATTCACAAAGTTTAGAGATTCTTCTCAATTTAAAAATAAAGATGGGCAGGAAAAGCCAAAATTAGTAATTGTAGGCTCCCAGGAAAATTTTAGAACAGAAGATAAATCTATTTGCAGTCTTATTTCAGACTCCAGCAGCAAGGGCATTATTTTTACAGGTTATGTTTCTGACGAAAGGCTTCATGTTCTTCTTTCTGAAGCACGCATTTTAGTACAGCCTTCATTGTACGAAGGTTTTGGAATACCGCCGCTTGAAGCATTGTATTCAGGGACAAACGTAATTGTTTCTGATATTCCAGTTTTTAAAGAAATCTATAAGGATTTTCCAGTTGTTTTTTTTGAAGTAAACAATTCAAATGACCTTCTTTTAAAAATTGATACAGTTTGGAATTCAAAAAATAGTATTGAAAATTTTTCAAAGAAATATTCCTATAATAAAACAGCGTCTATGATTATAAAGATGCTAAAAATGTAACTCAAATAGACATACACTTGTTTTTATAATATAATGAATTTAGATAAAAAGTTTATCACATACAGCTTCGAGGAAAAATGACAACAGAAGAATTTGAATTATCATTTAGGAAGAAATATAAAAGCACTAGTTCATTTATCTCCGGCATAGCCTTAATGGCTGTTGATGCAATCACTCTTATGATTTCAATTGGAGCTGGATTTTTCATTATCAATTTAATAAATCAAAGCTGGATAAATTTCCGTTCATTTGTAACATATTCAATGTACCTTCCTGCTATTCTTATTGTTTTTTATGCGGCAAATTTATATCCAGGCATTATGATGTCTCCTGAAGAAGAAGTAAAAAGATTTTGCATTTGCTCGTTTTTTTGCTTCATGGGAATTGCAGTTAGCATTGTTGTAGAGACAAAAGACCGTTGGGCAATTTCTGGCGCATTAATGATTGCTGTTCCGTTTGCAACTCTTCTTCTTCCAACAGGAAGGGAAATTGCTAAAAGATTATTAGCACGTCGTTCTTGGTGGGGAGTTCCTGTTGTTATTTACAGCAAGAATAATAATGCATCTGTAATAGTTGACCGCCTTATTCGAAGACCAGATTTTGGTTACAAACCTTCAATAATAATTACAGACTTAAAAGAACATAAAGACGAATACAATGGAGTCCCTGTTTTTTCTTCTTCAAAAGAGATTTTCGAAATTGTAAAAAAACTGAATTTAAAAGTCGCAATAATTTGTGATTATGATAAAGAAGTTGATGAAATATCATCTTATTATAGATATACAATTTTAATTCCAAAAAAACAAATTACAAACACAATGTCCCTTCACATGAGGGATTTTGGCGGAATCATGGGATTTTCAACAACTCATAATCTTACTAAAAAAGGAAATCTTGCTGTTAAACGAATGCTTGATATTTTCCTTGTACTCCTTTCACTGCCTATTATTCTGCCTTTGGTCTTGATAATTTCAATTGCAATCAAATGCGACTCTAAAGGCCCGATTTTCTACGGACATATGAGAGTTGGAAAAAATGGAGAACCTTTGAAGACATGGAAGTTTCGTTCAATGGTAATCAATTCTGATGAAGAGTTAAAACATATTTTGGCTACAGATCCAGTGAGAGCGGTTGAATGGGAAAAGGATAGAAAATTTGTTGATGATCCTCGTGTAACAAAAGTTGGAAAATTTTTAAGAAAAACAAGTCTTGATGAAATTCCACAGCTTTGGAATATTTTTCTAGGGCAGATGTCTTTTGTTGGTCCCCGCCCTGTTACAAAGCCAGAGTTAAAAAAATACGGTAAATACGCAAACTATGTTCTTTCTGTAAAGCCAGGCTTAAGCGGCATGTGGCAGATTTCAGGAAGAAGCGACACTGGCTATGAGGAAAGAATAACACTTGACACTTACTATATTCAAAATTGGTCTATATGGCTTGACACTTGGATTATTATAAAAACGGTTTGGGTTGTACTTAAAGGTAAAGGTGCTTACTGATATGAACAAAAAAAAGTTGCTATTGATTGCAATACTTTGTATACAATTTTCTTTTTGTTTTGCTGAAAGTTATAAAATAAATTCTGTAACTTATTATTCAACAGGAATTACAAAGTCCTTGGCTTTACAAAGAAATATTTATGTTGATGAAAAAAAAATCTTAGAATCAAAAGAAGAGCTTGATGGCACAATAAAAGATATTACACAGCAACTTGAGAATCTTAGGCTTCTGGAAAATATTTCATATAACTGCAATTTTCTTTCTGCTGATGAAAATGGAATTATTCCAGTGGACTTGTCATTTACTGTTTCTGACTTACACCATTTGATTATTCTTCCAAAGCCAGGTTATGATTCTAATTCAGGAGCAGAGTTGAAAATTAAAATGAAGGACACAAACTTCTTAGGTTTTTTAAATACATTCAACTTTGATTTTAACGGGCAGATTAAACAAGACAGTGAATTAGATGAAGCGGAATATGCTTTTGGAATAAATTTTGATTATGATTTTCCATTTAAGACAGGACCTTTTTTAAATACATGGGCTAACGATTTTGAATTTAGTTGGACAATAGGTGAAAATTTTCCGGAATTTAATTATGAAACAGGAGTTTCTTTTTCTCTTCCACTAAGTTCACATTTTTTAACACTTTCATTAACACAGTCAATCATACGTAATGAAGATTATTCTTCTTATAATGATTCTCTTTATGCAAAAGAAAATGCAAGTATTTCATTGCCTTTAACAATTGGAATGATTGGCAACTCAACAAAAGTAGTATATACACCTTCTATAAATTTTACTTATAACTGGGATAAAGATTCCATAAATATTTTAAATGAAGATTTAGCAAGCCCTTATATAAACGTAGCCCAGTCAATTTCAACATCACATATAAATTGGGTTGGCAATTTTAGAAACGGATTTTTTTTGTCTACAACTCAAACTTTTGGTTGGAATTTTCAGACAGAATTATTTATACCATCTGTTTCATTTGAATTTAAATATTTAAAAAGCTTCAAGTATTTAGGACTATGCTCTGACTTTTATTGTTTTGCAATGCTAAATTCAACAGAAAAAGTTGGATCTAGATTAAGAGGCATTCGTGACAATCAGTATTTTTCTGACGGAAGCTACTATGCATTAAAAGTTCCAGCCGCAGTTGTTCTAAACTTTGACATTCCAATTCATCTAATTACAACAGACTGGCTTGGGTGGGGTAAGAATTTGTTTGGCCCTTATGAAAGCATGAGCAGCACTTCTAAAAAAATATTTAAAGTACCGCATAAATTATTTTCAGTTTTAAATTTCGAGCTCCAGGCTTCACCTTTTATAGATATTGCGTTAACAAGAAACAGGGTTGCGAACACAATATTTAAATTACAAGACGGTTTTTATTCTGGCGGCATAGAAGTTCTTATTTATCCATTAAAATGGAAAAGCTTTGTTGTTAGAACAAGCTTGGGCTTTGACTTAGGGGAAATTTTTTTTGAAGATAAGCTGAACATTAGCTGGAGAGACGTATCTGTTTCTCCTTACGAAATTTACTTTGGTCTTGGATTAAATTATTAAAAAAACTTTCTATAAAAAATCCTGATTCACTCCTAGAGGTAGAGCAAATCAGGCAAACAATTTTTTTAATTGTTTAGAGGAGAAAGGAGTTATTATTTAAATAGTAACTTTCTTAATTATAATAGCAACAACTTTTGTTATTGCTATTATTTCTTCGTTTTAGAACTGGCATTTTACAGCAAAGTTAACAAAGCTGTTGTCTTTCCATGACGCAAATTCGCTGTTGTCATCCTTGCACCAAATGTACATTCCGCTTAGTGCAAAACTTAATCCGTCAGACTGCTTGTAAGTAAGTTTTGGCATTACAAGCACGTCGTTGTTTTCAATTCCCCAAAGAACAGAAACTTCTGGAACAATTTTGTCATTCATCCAAGAGTCGCTTACATTGAACACAAGCTTGTTGTTTGTGTATTTTCCATTCGCATTGTAATCTGCATCAAACGCATTGCTATCCGTAATTTTATCATTGTTCAAAATGTATGTGCCTGTTTCCTGAACGTTTATGTTCATGTTGTTCAGAGGAATATCAATGTCAAAGCCGCCAACCCACTGCACTGAGTTGTTGTGAGTGTAAGGGTCTGTGCCGTCAGTGTCTTCTGTAAGGTTGTACGCAGCTTCACCACGCAAGTTAAAGTGCCAAAGAACAGTAGCGGCTTCAACACCTAAAGTCTGCTTTGTGTCGTACTTTAAGCTTGGATTTGCATAGCTTACACCGCTGTTTGCGACATAAGACGCTAGGTAGTTTGTCCAGTCAACTGTAGGCTGTTTGTAATGGCCGTAGTAATAGCTTAAGCCGTAGTCAAACGAGCCAACAGTTCCTGTAAGGCGCGCACCTGCCTGGCTGTATTTTAATGAGTTTGTGTCTGGATACAAAATGTTTGCTGAATATGAAGAAGCTTCTGTCAAAGCGCTCATGTATTCAGTGCCGCATTTTGCTACATAAGAAGTTACATCATCTTCGCTCGTAAAGCCGTACATTGTCATTATGGTCTGTAGTTTTTGTAAGGCATTCAAATCAGTGTAGCTTCCATTTGAACCGTAGGCTAAAGTTTTTAATGTTGAGATTTCAGAAGCAAGCGCTGTAGCATTTGTGTATGAAGAAAATGTTTTTGCAACCTTAGCTTCCTCAACATTGTAGACTGTGTTGTACAAAGAAGAATATGCAGCCGGTGTCCAGTTGCCTGAAGTTGCAAACCTGTCTGTTGGAAGGAACGGAGTGTACACTGCTTCTAGCTGCAAGTTGCCTACTCCAAAATTATATACGCCCCTCAACATTGGAGTTGAGATTCTTCTGTCCAAGTAGTCTGGAATAATAAAGTCCGTGTAGTCGTCAGCGTTGAAGTTGTCTATTACATGGAGTTTGTCGCCTTTGCCCCACACTACTTTCATCTTTCCGGCTTCAACATTAAAGTTGCCAAAATATCCACGTAGAGTTAGCTCGTCAATTACATCTTCTGGGTGATTTTTTATAACATTAGAGTTGAAGTTAAGCTTAATGTTTGCGTCTGCGTTGCCGCTTGAATATTCAACATTAAGTTTTGCCTCTGGGTTTGAATCAATTGGAAGATTCTGCAAGTCAGAAAATTCATCAACTGTAACATCGTCTTTGTCTACATAAGAGCGAACATTAACAGATGCCTCGCCCGCTACGTTTACAGAAGACGCTGCTTCTGCGTCATCTGTTGAAGCGAAGGAGGTAACTTCAGCGCTGTCATCTTGTGCAAAGATTAAGCCTATTGATGAAATTGCAAGTGTTGTTAACGCAATTATTTTTTTAGTATTTCTTTTCATTTTGTGCCTCTAAATTTACTTTCCTGTGTTAAGGAAGGCTTGTGTAAACACTCTGTCTGGTATTTTTGAAGTAACATCTATGCGTGTGATTGCAAGAGTTGTTGAATGCCCTGTCTGAACATTTTCAAGCTTGTCTACCATTGGAATATTGTAGCCGTCATGGTTTTCTATTTTTTCTACAGAAAGAATTTTTACAACCTTGTCGCTCTTGTCATACATCTCTGTGTAAACTGGATACATTGTTTTTTTATCTATCCAAGTAATGCGGTAGCTGTACTGGCTGCTTCCTTTGTCTACAGGAGTTTCTTTTACAACATAGCAGTCGTAGCCGTTCTTAGATTCCTCCTTTACAAAGTCATGTGTGTCTTCTGACATTTCCCTTGTTGTCATATCATCGTAAGTAGCGTCTGTGCCCATAAAAGACTTGGAGCCTTCGCTTGAGTTTACACGCCTTGTGCTTTTTAACGATGGAAGATAAATCCATTTGTCATCTGCGCGCCCCTTGTTCTGCACCTGCAAAAACCTTGTGCCTTTTACAGAAGAAGGTGAAAGGAAAATCATCACTGCTGAAGTAAGACCGTCTTTGTTGCTGCCGTACTCCTCCATTTTTCTTACTTCGCTTGTGCCGTCTTTTGAAGTCAATGTCATGTCAACAAGCGAATGTGAATAAGCAGGCTTTGAAACATCATGAACTTTTGTCATAATGTCTGTTCCCTTGTCATCAGCAAACACAGAAGCTGTGCATGCTGTCAAAACCATTGCGCCTATAGCTGCAATCTTTGTAATTTTTTTCATTTTATATCTCCTTGATTTAGCCGTTTAAGGCAAATCTTAATTATTTTCACCGTCAGTTAATATTTTAACTTCAGGCTCTTTTTTTGGACGAATGAATTTAGGGTCAAGTATATTCAAAATGCCAGGTATGATTGTCATTGCAAGTGCGCTTGATGTGAACATTACAATTGCGACAAGAATGCCAATGTAGCGAAGAACAACAAATTTAGAGAAGCACAAAACCAGGAAGCCCAGCCCTACAGCAAGTGCGTTTGTCACAATGCCGTGCCCGCTTTTTTTAAACGTCTGCTTTGTAACGTACTCAAGATCCCTTGATTTAGCACGCTCCTCCTTGTATGTAGTAAGGAAGTGAATTGTGTAGTCAATTCCAACACCAACTGCAACGGAGGCAATAATGCTTGTTATTAAGTCCAGGTTAATTCCGGCGTATCCCATGACCATGTAGTTAAGCAAAATTGCAAGAGCTAGAGGAACTGCTCCAAGAAGACCTGCCCATACTGATTTGAATGAAATTGCTATGATGATAAATACAGAAAGCAAAGATACAATTAAGCTTGAAGTCTGGCTTGAAACAATCATCTTTGTCATTGTGTATTCCATTTCGCCAGCTCCAGTTGCTTCAATTGTATAGCCTTCTGGGAAGTGTTCAGCCGCATATTTTTTTGCAGCGCTAATGATTTTTCCAGTTTCCGCAGTTGAATGGTTTCTTAGCATGCATGTAATTCTCATTTCCTGTGGATTCATGTCATCATCAATGAAGCTGCCCAAAGAGCCGCTTAAAAGCGTAAGGTAGCCGTTTACAACTCCAGAAAGCTCTTCACGTGTTGCAACTGGATATTTCTTTGGATTGTAAGGTATTTCGTAATATGCCGTGCCGTTGTAGTTTGTCTCCTGCTCAAGATAGTCAACCATTTTTTCAACAGTCGCGTATTTTCCGCCTGCCGCGACATAAGCCTGGTTGATCATATCAAGCACCTGCTGTGTTGTCATTGTTTCAGAAAGTCTTTCTGAATAAATTATGTTCGGGTCAACGTAGTCAGAAGGTGTTGTTGAGCCACTGTCTGAGGTTTCTTCTGTGGTTGTTTCATCGCCCCAGCTAGAAACAGATTCGCCGCTTGTTGAACTGACATCTGTTGATGCTTCATCGCCCCAGCTAGAAACTGTCTCTTCATTTGAAGAATCATCGCCCCAAGAAGAAACTGATTCTTCTCCAGCAGCAGAACTTTCATTGCTTGAAGTGCTTGCCGCAACTGTTTGAGTAGAGTCCGTTGGTACATGCCATACTTGATTTATTCTTTTAATGAATGTAGTAAGCGAAACAACTTTTCCAACGCTCTCGTAGTTTTCTGTAAGATAATTCTGCATATCATCAACAGATTTTAAAAGCTCAGGATTAGTAATGTCGCCTTTTTCCTTGCCTTTAATGTCCAAGTAGATGCTGTTTGTTCCAGCAAACTGCTTGTCAACATATTTAATGTCCTGTCTTAATTCAGAGTTTTCAGGGAAGTAGTTTACAAGAGCTGTATCAATATTGATTTTCTTTAACCCGATAATTGAGAATGTTAGAATTATCAAAGTAAAGATAAATACCCTAGGCTTTGTGCCGCAGCAGAATTTATAAATGTTGTAAAGTGTGTTGCCGCTAGCAGCCTCAAGCGTTTTACCGCCACGCCTCTGCTGAGCAATATCCATTTTCTGTCTTACCTTGTCGTTGATCTTGTCAATTCTATTTCTGCTAAGATTTACTTTTTTAACATTTTTGCATAATAAAATTGCCGGTATAAATGTTACTGCAAGAAGCAAAGAAAGAGCCACGCCTACCGCTGTGAAAATTGCAAAGCTATGAAGTGGAACTATTGGGCTTGAAATCAAAGAAATGAATCCTACAATTGTTGTTATGCCTGCAAGTAAAACCGCAAACCAAACTTCCTTTAGTCCGTCAAACACAGCCTGCTTGTACTGTTCCTTTGTAACGTCTCCATCGTAATTTTGAAGCGCAACGTAGTAATGTGTAAGAACATGAATGCCGTAAGCCGAGCCAACCGCAATAAGCGCAACTGGAATAATGCAAGAAACAAGCGTGAATGTAATCTTGCAAAGTGACATTATTCCGCAAGTCCATATTGTAGCCATGACGACTGTAATAAGAGGCAGAAGCGTTCCGTCAAGAGTCTTAAAGCTAAAGAAAAGTGAAAGCAGCACCACAACAATTACTAGTGGAATAAGACGTGAAAGGTCAGACAGCATAAACTTTCTAGAGCTTTCTGTAATAACAGTGTCGCCGTAAATTTTATAAGTCAAGCCCTTGTCTTTTGTCTCTTCCTGAACTATTTTTCTTACCGCAACAAGAGTGTTCTCTTCTATTTCAGCTTCAGTAAGAGCTTTTGTATTTTTTGCAGCGGCTTCCTTTGCCATTTCAGCTTTTTCTTCATCTGTATAAGTTTTCAATGTAATCTGCATTTGTGTCGCAGAGTTGTCATCGTTAACAATTACACGGTTGTACATATCGTTCCATTCAGAAAGCCTGCCCTTCAATTGAGCAATGTCTTCTTCAGAGCCTGTGTATGTGTCTGGAATAAGCTGAGTGGCAGAAATTGAGCCGTCCTGGTTGCAAACATAGTCAATGTGAGTCAATGAGGCAATGTCAGAAACATCATTTAATTCTAGAGAGCGGTCTGTAATTTTTCTAATCACCTCAATGTTCTCTGGAGTCAAGATGTCGCCGTTATTTGATTCAATGCTTACACCAATAACGTTCATGCTGCCAAACTGTTTTTCTGTTTCTGTAAGCCTTTTGTAAGAAGCGTCTTTCTG
>Ga0172378_10000452_pt1 | contig 35838 bp, 35 predicted proteins | sample GrowelOW332metaG_FD_119755 | JGI IMG/M metagenome (GOLD analysis project Ga0172378, IMG submission 119755) | Groundwater microbial communities from an aquifer near a municipal landfill in Southern Ontario, Canada - Pumphouse #3_1 metaG | ecosystem: Environmental > Aquatic > Deep subsurface >...
CGGCTGTCAATACCAGTTTGAAGGCGGTTCCGACGAGTACAGCTATGAATATCGATGCTAAACTGATCGCAACGGTCTCTTTTGCACCGACCTCTTTCCACATCGCCACAATAGTCGCGGCACACGGCATGTAGATAGCCATCACAACACCGAAGACGACGAACTGCTCGGGTGTCATGAAATCCGCAAGCGAAGCGAATCCCTCGGATGCCGCAAGTATGACAAGCATCCCATAAGCCATCTCTTTCCTCAGTATACCCACGAGGAACGCGATGATCACGATCGCAGGAAGTCCGAGCATTCCGACTGTGATGAAAGACAAGGGCTCCACTATCACATTCAACGCATTGTACTGCAGAAGAACCTCGATAACGATGCTGCCTATTATCAGCAGGGGAACGGCTATCATGAAAAAATCCTTTGTTCTGGTCCACATCTTGTACAGAACATTGCTCAACTTCGGTATCGCGAAATCTGGGAGTTCTATCGCAAGATTGGACGGTTCGTATTTCATGATCTTGTTCAGCAGTAGGCCGATCGATATCCCGAGCAACATCAGCACGAAGAATATCAGAAGCGAGTAGAACAGCCCTGCAAAGGCACCGGTTGTACCGAAGATGATGGCGATCTGAGCCGAGCATGGAACCGCCATAACTATCATCGTGATGAGTATCATCCTTTCTCTTTTTGACTTGATTGTCCTTGTGGCCATGATGGCCGGTACATTGCATCCGAGCCCGACCATCATAGGGATGAAACCTCCGCCGTGAAGACCTAGTTTATTCAAGGACCTGTCAAGCAGCACGACCGCCCTTGGCAAATACCCTGAATCCTCGAGAAAACCCAGAATTATGTAAAAGACCATTATGTACGGTATGATAAGACCGAGTATCGCCCTGAAGCTCTGATCCATGCCGCGAAAGACCGCCTCCAGTACCTCATTCCCAAGTGATATACCAAAATCGACAATCGCTGTCCCTATGACAACATCGTAAGCGTATTCGACCAATTCTGCCAAATACGAACCGAGGAAAATGATGCATGAGAAGATCAAGACTATGACGCCCACCAATATGGGGATGCCAGTAAGCGGTGCAACCGTCATATCAGAGAGACGCTCCCCGCGCGACATTTTTCTCTCCGTAGGTTTCATCGCATTTTGAGTGAGCACATGCGCTTCTCCGTACCTGTCACGCGCAATATGGACATTGATAGGTTCTCCGTGATGTCTGAAGAACTCCTCATTCATCTCCTCGATCCCGATCCTGGCATCATCAGGGATGTCGTCCGTGAAGGCGTTCAGCCCTTCCAGGAGTTTTATTCGCTTTCCCCAGTCGTACCTCTTTCCTGGACCCAGCATTATACCCAGTTTTTCCACGCAGTCGATTATATGACTGTCGTATTTCACACGCATATCCGAGACTTTGGCACCTCCGCGCGTGATAGTGTCGACGAGTACATCTATCCCTTCTCCAGTTTTTGCCGAGACCGGTATTACTGTAACACCAAGCATATCTGAGAGTTTTTCAGCATCTATATCGAAATTCTTCCTGGCAGCATCGATCTTATTCAATGCAACTATCACCGGAAAACCGAGTTCGATGACCTCGAAACAAAGAACGAGACTCCCCTCCAGGTCCGTGGCATCGGCAACGATAACAACGATATCGTTCGAATCGTCGCTCAGCATATCGACAACCACCCTTTCGTCGGGAGAGTTTGTGGAGAGCGAATACGTACCCGGCAGGTCATGGATATGAACGGTGATTCCGTTCTTTATCACCGATGCCTCTTTGAATTCGACCGTGGTCCCCGCATAATTGGAAGATATTACGCCTACACCGGTGATTCGCGCAAAGAGATTGGATTTTCCCACATTCGGCTGCCCTATTAGGGCGACCTGGCAGGTCCCATCCATCTATTTCCTCCCAACATCAACGAATACGAGAGACGATAGACCCTTGTCCAAAGCAATGATGGAATTACCTATTCTTACTATCCACGGACCCTTGGAGGATACTTTGCTGTCAATTGTGACCTCCCTTCCCGGGACGAATCCCATGGATATCAGTTTTCTCATCCTGTCCGGTTCTTCACAGATCAAATGTGATATAACTCCGAAATCACCGACCTTCATATCGGATATGGTGAACGTGGAATCCGCTGAATCGGTCATACCATTACATGGATCACTGCACGTTTCACAATCAGAATCGACCTTGGCACCGATCATGCGACACATCTTGTTTGCGGAATCGTTCGACATCGAGTGCTCGAAAGCACAGGCTTCGTTATGGGCACTGTTATGATCCATGTCCAAAACATCAACGAGGAATCTTTCCACGATGTGGTGTTTTCTCCTAAGATTCTTTGCTTGCCGCAGACCATTCTCGGTAAGCGACACACCTTTGTATTTCTCGTATTCGACCAGACCCTCTTTGGAGAGCACTTTCAGCATCTCGCTCACACTGGCAGGAGAGATGTTCATGTACGACGAGAGCTCTGTGGTCTTTACCACACCCTCGCCTTCGGTCAATCTCAGGATATTGATTAGATAGTCCTCACGATTGCCAGTAGTCATAATTTTGGGATTTCGTCTTTACTATATATACATTAGGAGAGCCTAAATAAAGAGTTTTCGACGTTATCCGTCCTATTTGATTTCTTCTCTCTCCTTTCTTATCCTTTCTGCCTCAGCAGCTTTTCTTCGAGCCTCGGCATCCTTCCTTTTTTGTTCCTCTATCTTCCTGGTCTCCTCGTTGATGCGTCTTCTCTCTTCTTCACCGGTGTTTTTTCTGGATTCTATATCGTTTTTATACTCTTCGATAAGCTTCAAGCTGTCCTCTATTCCCTTGAACAGCCCCAGTGAGTCTCCGGTCGGTGTGAATTTTCCATCCGCATACTCGTTCCAGTAGTACTCTCCTATGTCGGAGGTGCTGAGGTTGATCTTCACTTCTTCATCCCTGATCTTCTTGTTGATCGCACTTATCTCGGAACTCTCTTGCTGCTTGCTTCCGAAAGTCTTGATCTTATTGTCCATCTTATCTAGCAGACCCATGGCTTCCACCTATGTTCGACCATTAACAATCGAATTTATAAGCTTAAGGGTAAAAAGAAGAAAGGGACAATGTCCCCGATATTCAATCGACCAGTTTGCGGTATGCATACGCGGGTTCGCCATCATTGAAACAGTAGTGGATCTTGGTGAAATCTTTCTTCAACGATTTCACGTCACCTTTGACCTTGTCAGGACCCTCCCCTTTGCAGACACGCGCGATAAGCGATGCGATCTCTTTCATCTCACTCTCTTTCATCCCGATTCGGGTGAGTTCCTGAACACCCAATCTGAGACCGGATGGCTTGACCGCACTCTCATCCCATGGCAACATGTTCTTGTTGCATATCAGATTCGCATCTTCAAGTTTCTGGGCTATCTCTTTTCCGCCGCCGAATTGTTTTACGTCAACAGCGATCGCATGGGACCTCGTGAATCCGAGATCGGGACAAAGTACAGGAACACCCAGTTCGTAAAGGGCCTGACCGAGGGCACGGGAATTCTTGCACGCTTGCGTGGCATATTCCTGTCCGAACACCTTCATCTCGGCCAATGTTATGGCCAATGCTGCCATTGCATGGAGATGATGACTCGATGTGACCCCGGGGAACACGGCTTTTTGGATGTCCTTCTCCTGTTGTTCCGTGAGATCGTTACCCAGAAGCATACCGTGGTTAGGCCCCGGGAATGTCTTGTGGGTACTTGATGAGATGATGTTGACTCCTTCTCTGAGAGGGTCCTGGAAACGACCGCCGGCGATAAGGCCGAGTACATGCGCAGCGTCATACCATACTGTGCAACCTATCTCGTTGAACGTATCCTGCAACTCTTTGAGCGGTGGAGGGAAAAGGAACACCGAAAGACCGAATTGAGCAACTTTGGGTCTGACGTCCTTGAGAAGTTTTATGGTACCATCGACATCCAAATTCATATCTTCCACATTGAAAGGATAGTTCACGGACTTCACATCCCTTTGTCCGAATGCCCCGAACTTCTGCGTTGAGATGTGCGCACCCTGTGCGAGCGCACAGGTTGTTATGGTATCCCCAGGTTTTGCAAATGCAAAAAGAACAGCCATGTTGGCCACGGTTCCCGAGATGGGTCTGACATCCGCGAATTGAGATTTGAAAAGGTCTCTTGCGAGTTCCAATGCCTTGATCTCGACCTTGTCCACGTAGATGTTGCCCTGATAGTAGCGCTTCCCCGGAAGACCTTCAGCATACCTGTCGGCAAAATCTGATATCAACATCTCCTTCGCGAGAGGACTCATCAGATTTTCAGAGGCAATCATCGGAATACACTCTTCAAACCACTTGTTATGAGCCATCACGTTCTCCCTGATGTAACGTGCATCTTCGTTCATAGTAGTCGGACTCATGTAACCACGTGACATTAAAATACTATTCGCGAGGAACCACAAAAAAGACGCACGACTAAACTGCCGTGCCTCTAATCTTCCTCTATCTGATCCTGAATTTCAACGACAGCTTCATTTTCGGTTGGATCCGCCTTTCCTAAGAACGCCAGGTAGAGTGATACAAAATCACCGAGAAGGATACACCTGAGACATTTCTCCAATACGGCGATGCCCTCGACATAGAACAGACACACCTCCAGACCTCTGTCCATCAGCATTGCCAGGGAGGTATCCGTCATGTATTTCAGCATCTCGGTGGCATTGTCATCATAGAGTATGACTGGCGTGAACCTTTCCGATACCAGATCCTCGGTCCAACCGACTATCTCGTTGTGATTGAATTCCGGGATGGTGCCACAAAATGCAATCATCTTCGAATTCTCGTTGATCTGAGATTTCCACCTCATTGCGGCGGACCTCATGTTATAGAGACTGTAGATCACGGGTACCTTGCCAAAGAGGGTCTTTGCCATCTGCATCGCAATGTTGTCATCGTTATTGATGATCGAGTCCCTCAAAATCTTTAGTTTCTCCACTATCCCGATTATTACATCTTTGAACCCACAAAGCCCCATCTTTTCGAGAATTACACCGAGATAGCCTATCATGTAGCCCAATGTACCGCGGGAAATCAGACCCCGTGGCATCCTGAAAAGCGTATTCCCGTTCTTTTCGCATAACGCCGCAAGGGTCCCTCCCGAAGTTATGCAGATTATCGTACATTTTCTTTTCAATGCATCCTTGTAAGCTTCCAGCGTCTCCTTGGTTTCACCGGAATAGCTTATCATGATGACCGTGGTACACTCGTCCACCCATTTCGGGAACTCGATGCCTCTAACCACGGTTATCAGTACATTTGAGAATCCGTCAGAGAAATCGGAGATGATGTCGCCTGCCATGGCGGAAGCACCCATTCCGCAGATACAGATCTTATTTGCCTTCTGTACATCGGGGATCTCAGTGTTGACAGCCGATTCGATCTGTTCGGGAAACGAAACGACATGATTGTACATGTCGGAGCCCGCAATCTCGCTGATCCTCTCCTTCAAATCGATACGCCTGCCGTGATGGTCAGAACTTTTCTATGTATAAAAAGGAGTTCCCGGTCGATTTCAAAATAGCGAATGTTCCTACCACGAACGACATTCACAACCTTTTTCTTAGTAGTTCAACAAGGTTATTTTTATACCGTTCCTTACTGGACTCGAAGTGGAGATACAATGAGCATCGAAAAGACATTGGAGGACGTCAGGAACGGAAAGATGGTCCTTGTCTATGACTTCGACCACAGGGAAAAAGAGACCGACATGACCATCGGATCGGAATTCGTAACCCATGAAACACTCAGGGAGATGAGGAAACATGCTGGCGGACTCGTGTGTACGACCACACCGTACAGGGTTGCCAAAAGATTGGGGCTCCCATTCATGTCGGATGTTTTCTGGGATGACGCCGACAAGTATCCTTTACTCGGGAAAATGGCCCCGACAGACATCCCGTATGATAATACAAAATCATCCTTCGGAATCACAATAAATCATCGTAAGACCTATACGGGCATCACCGACAATGACCGGGCTCTTACGATCAGAGAGTACACGAAGACTATTTTCCAGGACAAATCCGCCGAAGATATAAGCAAAGACCTGAGCGCCAATTTCAGATCGCCAGGCCACGTTCATCTTCTCAACACAACCGACAGGATATTGGAATCGAGAAGGGGACATACCGAATTGTGTACCGCATTGATGATCATGGCAGGTGTTAAACCCTCCGCCACCATCTGCGAAATGATGGGTGACGACGGAAATTCAGGAAAAAAAGAGGACTCCATAGCATACGCAGAGAAGAATGGACTCTCCTTCATCACAGGTGACGAGATCATTAAAGCCTGGAACGAGTTTAAGGAAAACAGGGAGTGAAGTCTTGGTCAGGGTCATGGCGTCAGGCGTCTTTGATATAATCCATACCGGGCATATATCATACCTTGAGCAGGCCAAGGCGATGGGTGATGAACTTTACGTCGTGGTTGCCTGCGACGACACTGTGCGGATGAAGAAGCACGAGCCCATAACCCCTGAATCAATGAGACTGAGGATTGTGAACGCACTGAAACCCGTTGACCGTGCGGTGTTGGGAAAAAGCGGCGGGGATCTTTTCTCCATCCTCAAAGACGTTGAACCGGACATAATAGTGCTTGGATACGATCAGGGCTTTGACGAGAAGGACCTTCAGAAGAATCTCGACGATCGAGGATTCCACATCGAGGTGGTACGCGCGACCGAGTGCGGTGATGATCTGACGGCTACCAGGAAGATAATCCAGAAGATCGTAAAGAGGGACGGGGGAAAGAGACAATGAAGATCATCGGAATCGCCGATACCACTTTCGCAAGATATGATATGGGCCGTGCTGCGATCGACGAATTGGAACGCACAGGCACCGGTTTTGAAATTCTGAGATGCACGGTACCAGGCATAAAAGACCTTCCGGTCGCATGTAAAAAACTCATCGAAGAACAGAACTGCGACCTTGTGATGGCCTTGGGGATGCCTGGACCCAAAGACAAGGACAAGATGTGCGCGCATGAAGCTTCCACCGGACTCATCAGAGCCCAATTGATGACGAACGTGCACATAATAGAGGTGTTCGTCCATGAGGATGAGGCCGATGATGATAAAACGCTTGCTTTCTTGGCAGATAAGCGCGCAAGAGAACACGCGATCAATGCGTATGACCTACTTTTCCGTCCGGAGAGTCTTACGAGACGTGCCGGAACGGGATTGAGACAGGGATTCGCAGATGCAGGACCAATAAAACGGTAGTGATTGACATGAAGAAATATAAAATCGGAATGGTAGCAGCAGAGTTCAATTTTGATATCACCTCGATGATGATCGAGAGGGCGAAAGCCGAAGCGGACTTCCTCGGCGTAGAGATCGCAAGGACCATCATGGTCCCGGGTGTATTCGATATGCCTCTTGCAATCAAACATCTCATCACCGATGAGAAGATCGATGCGGTGATCACGCTCGGCGCGGTAATCAAAGGCGAAACGAAACATGACGAGGTCATCATCGCACAGGCCGCAAGGAAGATTGCGGACATGTCACTGGAATATGACAAACCGGTCGCATTCGGGATTACCGGACCTGACATGACACAGCTTCAGGCCGTTGACCGTATCGAAAAGGGCCGCGATGCAGTGGATACAGTGGTCAAGATGCTGCAGAGACTGGAAAAAGAATGATATCCTCCAGGAAAAATCTCCAGATCGCCGAGTCATGACACTCGGCGACCATCATTGATGTTTGAGCATGAAATGCTCAAGTTTGTCGTATGCTTCCGCGAGAATTTCCACCTTCGGAAGAGTGATCGTTCTGAAATGGCCCGCACCGAATTCCTCGCAGAATCCGGAACCGTTCACCAATACGACACCTTCCGATTTCATAAGATCCAAAACGAACTCTTTGTCCGTCTTCCAATCCGTCAGCTCGACCTTCGGGAACATGTAGAATGCGCCCTCCGTCCTATTGGTCGTGATCCCTGGAATCTCATTAAGTCTCTTGTATGAGAACTCTGCCCTCTCTCCGAGTCTGCGATTCATGTCCACGATATAGTCCTGAGGGCCCTGAAGAGAGGCCTTTGCAGCCCATTGACACGGAACGTTCGGACAGATGCGCGCACGGCACTGTTTCATCAATCCTTCGAATATGTCATCCAAGAGTCCTGTCTCATCCATGAAATAACCATATCCCATCCTCCAACCCGGCATCAGATTGACCTTTGAGAATCCATTGAGTATTATCCTCGGAACATCCGAAGGCAATCTTGACATGGAATAGTATGGCAATCCGAAAGTGATCTTGTCATATATCTCGTCCGATATTATAGGAATTTGGAACTCTGCCGCGATATCTCCGATCTGACGGAGCGACTTCTCTGAGAATATCGCTCCCGTCGGATTGTTGGGATTTATGACGACGATCGCTTTAGTCCTGTCGCTGATACGTGCACGCAACATATCGATGTCGGGTTCCCAGTTCTCTTTTTCTATCAATCTGTACGGAACGACCTTGCCGTCAAAGAATTTTATGTACTGCGCATATGCCGGATATCCGGGACCCGGAATCAGGACCTCATCACCTGGCTCAAGAAAAGCACCCATTAGAAGGCTTATTCCCTCTCCGACCCCGCTCGTGACGAATACCTTATCCGATGTTATACGAACGCCGTGCTTCTCGTATTCCCTTTGAACTATCGCCTCTCTGAATTCCAAACTGCCCTGCGAATCGCCATAGCCGTTGTCCACACGATCAACCGCCTCTCTGAGCGCGGCTTTGAAGTATTCGGGCGTTTCAAAATCCCACTTGTTGGGGTCACCGATGTTCAAACGAATCATTTTCTGACCGGCTTTTGCAAGCTCATCTGCGGGAACTGAGATCTCTCTTATGGCATAATTCATCTCAATAGAACGCTTGGAAGCCTGTATCCGTTTTTGCATGTTATCGAGACCCTTTATGTGAACAGCATATTTATAGGGAATTATCTGGAGAGGGCGGTGAAGTTTTAAATAAGCGCTTTCTGTCAGTGTGGCAATGGCAGCCGTGAGATTGGGAAAGAATCATCTTCGCTGGTGTATGAATTGCAACCTTCCTATCATGGAATCTAAAAACTGTTCCGTCTGCGGCAAAGAAACGATCGAGGTCGAGGTCACACCTCCAGGTGACGTAAGGCCTGCTTTCAAGCACGATATCGACCTCATAAAATCCCTTGCCGACAAACAGTTCGGTGAATATTCCGGAGATGCTCTTCTCCCTGAAGGACATGTAGTCCTTTTGAACAAGGCGCCGTCCCTTGACAGAATGGACGAGATCGTCGTTGACGGCAAAACAGTTGCCTCCATACGATACGACTTGGGGAAAGGCTGGACCCTCCTGAATCGTATGCAGAGTGCGATGCGCATCTCCAAGACCATGACTAAAGGATTCGTGATCTGCGATCCTTCTGCAGTACCGTTCGTACAGGAAAGTAAAAATCTTATGGCACCTGGCGTTATCGGCGCTCACCCCAACGTAAAGAACGGCGATGAGGTCGTGATCATAACGGCGGATCACAATGCCATTGCAACAGGGATTGCGAGAATGTCTGCAACCGAAATGGTCGAGGGACAAAGAGGATTGGCTGTCAAGACCAAATGGGTAAAACCTGAAGAACCCATGGTATCTGACAAAAAGACCACCTGGAAGGACGTTATCGATGCAAATAGAGAAATCATCGATAAGAGACGGGATGAGGCCGTTGAATTCATCAGGAAGAGCATCAGCAGATACGATGTGCCCGCCATAGTCTCATTTTCCGGCGGAAAGGACAGCTTGGCAACCCTGCTGCTGACACTGGATGCGGGTCTTAGACTTCCTGTGCTCTTCGTGAACACCGGTCTCGAATTCAATGAGACCGTACAGCACGTTCACGATGTCGTCGAGAGACACGGATTACATCTCATAGAAGAAGCGGCCCCTGTCGATGCCTTCTTTGGGAATATCGTTCATTTCGGGCCCCCTGCAAAGGATTTCAGATGGTGCTGCAAGACAAATAAACTCGGACCGACGGTCGGAGCAATAACAAAGAATTTTCCGAACGGTGTGTTGTCATTTATAGGTCAAAGGAAATATGAGTCCGAGGCCAGACATGATAAACCACGCATTTGGAATAACCCCTGGACGCCTGGACAGACCGGCGCATCCCCCATCCAGAATTGGAATTCGCTCCATGTCTGGCTTTACATATTCCAAAAGGAGGAACCTTTCAATATCTGGTACACCAGAGGGTTGGATCGTATAGGCTGCTTCCTCTGTCCCGCATCCGATATGTCGGAATTGGAGATAGTTGCGGGTAGCTCCGACAGATACTCCCAATGGGACGGATACCTCGATGATTACATGAGGTCCCGCGGACTTCCGCAGGAATGGAAAGACTATGCCCTTTGGAGATGGAAGAAGGCTCCGCAGTCGATCCGTGAAGAAGTTAACAAGATCACGGGAAAGGAGATGTCGGAACTCACCAGACAGACGATTGCACCTGAAAACGGACCTTTGTTCCTGAAAGTGCAGGAAGGCTATTCACCATGTGTCATCGGCTACAGTGTCGAGGGTGCCCTTTCCAGACCCGTCGACCTCGTCAGACTTGAAAGATTCGCACACATTCTCGGAAGTCTCGTTGAACTTGATCCGGAAGGTCAATGGCTTAGCGTCGATTACATCACCGTCTACAGGGAGGGCGCGATGATCTCCAAGGCCAATGTGGAAAAAGACGCACGTTCCATGATGGATAAGATGTTCGAGATAATCATCCGTTCGGAACAGTGCGTTGGATGCAGACTCTGCGTCGCAAGATGCAAACAGAACGCTCTGTTCATAAAGGACGGAAGGGTGGAGATAGATCCCGATGAATGCATAAGATGCAGAGAATGCCTTGGACCGTGCCCCGCTGTCAATTTCAGGATAACCGAGAATGAGGACCTATGACTACATCCTCCTGAAACCGCGTCTTATCCATTCGGTTATCGCTTTGAATCCGTATCTTAACGTGGATGACATCTTACGATTGAGACTGTGCGGCACTGCATTCTTGTCCATGATCTCCCTGATGACGTCCTGCCATGTTCTGCATTCGTCCGAGACCTCGACGTAACTGGTGCCTATTCTTCTCGTGGAGTGCGCATCACTGCCCGATGTGATCGGCTTACCGACCCTTTCAGAAAGGGCCAGCGATTTTCTGTTACCGCTTTTGGTGGATCTCCCGTTCAATGCCTCGATACCGTCGAACGAATCAACGATGTTCTCTTCCCCAATTCCTGACCACCATCTGTAAGGATGCGCCGCAAACGCCACACCGCCCGCGTCGTGAATGGCATCGATGGTCTCTTCCACCCCCATGTCGCGCGGTATGTGCATACTTATGCCCAGGGCCAGAATGTGACCTTCCTTCGAAGAGACCTCCTCTCCCGGTATGACTATTATCTCGCCGTTATCCTTGACCTGCTCATAAGCTGCAAAACTGTTATGGTCCGTTATCGCCACACAACCAAGCCCCATGCTGACTGCGGCTCTGATTATATCCTCCGGCCTGGACCGGCTGTCAGTGGAAAATGTGGAATGAACGTGGAGATCTGCCTTCATCTTACGTTCGCTCCGTCCGTGATCTTTCCGTCAACAGTCGCAATGCACTGTCCGCCGTCGGAAAGGACCAACGCCACTCCGTTCTCGACCGCTGCCACGATACGTTCCGGTAAAACCTGTCCGTATCCTACGTCGGGTTTACCATCTATGTTCATTTTTCCCTCTGAAACGGTGGCGACCTTGAATACGACCTTTAGAAAATCCTTGTATTCGATACGTGAACATGTGTTGTCCAGACCAGAATCCATCTTTGTACCGTTGGGAACATCGGCAGATGGTTTCAACAGCAGTACCGTCGAACCGCCGACCTCTTCATCATCGGCTGCCAGCAACATCCCCTCGGACATAAGTCCGCGAAGTTTTGCCGGTTTGAGATTACACAGGACCAGCACTTTCCTGTTGAGCATTTCGCTTTTCGAGTAGTACGCCTTCAACCCGGCGATTATCTGTCTGTCTTCCGCATCGCCGACATCGACCTTCAGAAGGTACAATTTCTCCGCATCGGGATGATCGTCTACGGAGACTATCTTTCCCACTCTTATGTCCAGCCTCCTCAGATCCATGAGGGGCTCAGCGGTCTTACACTCCGCGGACCTATCCTTCTCGGAAACGACGGATTTTTCCTCATTCTCGTCGATGGTTTCTATCTTCTTGTATACCGGAGCCGGTTCAGACAATTTCTGTCCGTTCACGAGCGGTGATGTCAGTGATTCGTAGCCACTGCTGAGTATCGTGTCCTCTTGGCCGAGGAAACCCCATATGGTCTCCGAGGACTTTGGCATGAATGGCCAAGCCATGATCGCGAGTGCCTTGACGATCATCAGATTGGAGTACAGTGCGGAACCGCAAGCATTCCTATCGCTTTTCACCAAAGCCCATGGCTTGACTGAATCAAAGAATCTGTTGCCGAAATGCGAAAGGTCCATCACAACCTTTATCGCTTTCTTGAAATCACAGGAATCGAGATATGCTCTGTACTGTTTGAAGGAATCCTCTATCTCCCCTATGATCCTCTCCAACTCCTCATCATTTGCCGGAACCGGTACTTCTCCGAAGTTTTTCCAGGTGAAACTCAGACACCTGTGGTAGTAATTGCCCAGATCCGATACGAGCTCATTGTTCACCTTGATCTTAAGATCACCCCAGGAGAACTCTGAATCATGTGTGTCCGGCATCACTGTCGAAAGGTAGTATCTGATCACGTCCGCTTCATATCTTTCCAGTACAGAGGGTATATCGATCGCACCGCCGCGACTCTTGGAGAATTTCTCACCCTTGAACATCAGATATTCGTTGGCGGGAATATCATATGGCAGATTCAATCCGCCATAACCCATGAGGATAGAGGGCCATATGATCGAATGAAAGGGAATGTTGTCTTTTCCGAGGAAATAGTAATGCCTCACATCCGGATCTTGCCAATACCTCTTCCAAAGATCGTCATCCCCCACGATCTTCGAATATTCCTTCGATGCACTCAGGTATCCTATCACAGCATCGAACCAGACGTAGATCACTTTGGATTCCCAACCCTTCACCGGAACTGGAACGCCCCATTCCATATCTCTGGTGATGGCACGATCGTGAAGCCCGTCTTTAAGCCAATTGGTGGTGAAAGACAACACGTTCGGTCTCCACCAATCCTTGTCCCCAAGATATTTCAGCAGTCGGTCCTGGAACGCACTCAATCTCAGGAAGTAATGCTCAGTGGGCCTGATCTCCGGTTCGGTGCCACAGTTTATGCAGTGTGCCTGTTTCAGATCGCCTGTTTCGAACGTCTTTCCGCATCTATCGCACTGATCCCCCCTCACGTTCTCGGCTCCGCACGAGGGACATGTACCTTCAACGTACCTGTCAGGTAGGAATTTGCCGCATTTCACGCAGTAGTACTGCATACTCTCTTTGGTGTAGAGGTAGTCTTTCCCGAGAAGGGTGTTGAATATGTCCTGAACGACCTCGGCGTGATTCTGTGTGTGCGTCTTTGTGAACAACGAAAATTCGATCTCCATGTCCTGAATCGCTTTTTTATTGATTGCATGGAATTTTTCTGCGACCGCCTCGGGTGTCGTATTCTCCTTCTCTGCGGTTACGGTGATCGGTGTTCCGTGTTGATCCGACCCAGATACCATCAGAACTTCATTACCTAGCAATCTGTTGTACCTGTTGAAGATATCCGGCGGTAAAATCGAACCCGCAAGATGTCCCAGGTGAATAGTCCCATTGGCGTAAGGCCACGCCACACAGATTAGGATCTTTGACATGTGACCATGGGATAGCTCGCAGATATTTTAAATTATACAGGCGACGGTCATCCTTCTGCCGACCGAACTTCTGTGCGTCTGCTCATCAGTGCGTACATCACCATGAGCCCCCATATGACCATTATCACCGGACCGATGATCTCGGTTATCACTATGCCGTACCAGACCGATGTGAGTGTCCCGACCATGATCGCAAGGATATAGCATGTGGGTACTTGTAAACCGCTCCATATGACCATCGATATCAGGGACTTCACTCCCATTCCCAGCGATTCGAAGAATCCGGACGAGACGAACCCCAATGAAGTGAAAGGGAGGAATATGCAGAAAAGTCTGAGACACGATACCATCTCGTCCCTCAACGGGATTGTCGATTCCGAATAGGTGAATATCATCACTAGATAATCAGCGAACAATGCCGTCAGGACTGCGATTACGATCATCACCAAGACGGATATTTTGAGTGAGTAGTAATAAGCCGTTTTCACCTTGTCGTATCGTTTAGCCCCGTAGGCGGCGGCACAGACCGGGACGATTGCCAAACCGACAGCCATCATCGGTATCATAAGCATCTGCAACAGCCTCCACGTCGACGAGTATACCGCGACCCCGTCTATACCGCCGGTCATGATGATTATAGCATTCATCATCATAGATGCCACAGACATGAATAACATCCCGGAGGATGCAGGGATGCCGACACGGAGTATATCTGCGTCCGATTTCCTTTCGAACCTGAAACCTTTCAACCTTATATCGAGGTATGTGTTCCTCTTGATTAGGAACCAATAGAGCAGGAGCAGCAAGGAACACAGCATTGCAATAATCGTTGCCCATGCGGCTCCCGCAATACCCAGCCCAAGACCGTAATCGTATATGAAGAAGGGATCGAGGATCATATTTATGACGGCCGCGAAGATCTGGGTGATCATCGCTTTCTTTGCCGCACCTTCGGATCTGAGCAGATTGGTGATTACGACATTGAGCAGTATGAACGGAGAGAACAACACCAACGGCATAACGTAGTCGAGACACAGACCGATCGTGTCCCCAGCACCCATGGACTCCAGCAACTGCCTTTGTGTCAGGAACAGGAATACCGAGATCAGCATACTGCCTATAACGGTAAGCATGATCGCCTGTGCTGCGGTTCTGTCGGCACTTGTTTTATCACCACTTCCGATATTCTTCGAAACTGCGAAAGAGGCACCGATGCCTATTCCGTTTCCAACACTGATCATTATGAAGAACAACGGAAATATCAGTCCGACCGCCGCCATGGCATCCGAACCCAATCCGACCACCCAAAACGCATCGATGAGATTGTTGGCGGTTTCCACCATCATTGCTACTGCAATCGGAACGACCATCGTCAATATTGCCTTCTTCGGATTGCCGAGCAATATGTCCACGTCTTCGGTCGTCTGCTTTTCCGTCATATCATATCGATGGGTGTCTATCGTCGGAACTTATTTAACGATGGCGCTTTTTTGTCTCCAAGAATATTCCCTTGGTTTTCCGTCGCGTAAAGAAAACTTATAAGGAACCTCATTATAGGCGGATGCATGCGAATAGCCGCTGTCCTGCATGACAGATGTCAAATTAGGAAGTGTAACAAAGAATGTATCAATTTCTGTCCCCTCATGAGGACAGGTGTCGAGTGCATCACTATCGGTTCCGAAAGAGGAAAACCGGTGATATCGGAAGAATTATGCGCAGGATGCGGGATATGTGTCAATAAATGTCAATTCGATGCGATCAAGATCATAGGTCTGGCCGACGAACTCAAATCAGAGATGATTCATCAATACGGTGAGAATTCGTTCCGTCTGTACAGATTGCCCATACCCAAGAAAGGGATAGTCACAGGCATACTCGGCCCCAACGGTATCGGAAAAACAACCGCGATAAAGATCCTATCAGGTGCCGAGATCCCGAATCTCGGAAGATATGCCGATCCGCCATCGAAGGATGAGGTTCTCGACTACTTCGCAGGGACCGAGATGCACGAATATCTCAAATCTGTATATGAGGGCAGCGTTAGGACTGCGATCAAGCCGCAGTACGTTGACAAATTGCCATCATCTGTGAATGGTGTCGTCAGAGACCTTCTGGGCAAGGTGGAAGAGCGCATGACCGTGGACGAGGCCGCCAGAGAGTTCGACCTTACTGAGGTTCTGGACAGAGACCTCTCCAAATTATCAGGAGGCGAACTGCAACGTCTTGCGATGGCTGCAACCATGATGAAAGAAGCAGATGTCTATTTCTTCGACGAACCATCGTCATATCTCGACATATACCAGAGGATGAAGATGGCGAGGCAGATCAAAAAATTGAGCAGCGAAAAACAGGTCGTTGTCATAGAACACGACCTTGCGATTCTTGATTTCCTTGCGGACAACGTAAGTGTCGTTTATGGTTCCGAAGGCGCATACGGTGTATTCACCCTTGCACGTCAGGTAAGGACCGCCATAAATGTCTATCTTGATGGATACCTCCCCGAAGAGAACATAAGATTCCGTGACAGACCCATCGAATTCACAGCATCACCGCCAAGAAGTGACTGGAAAACTGCAAACCTGTTCGAATACGACGAAATGACCAAGGATTTCGGTGAATTCAAGCTTACAATCAAACCGGGTGCGGTCAAGATCGGCGAGTCGGTGGGCATAGTAGGCCCCAATGCCACTGGGAAGACCACTTTCGTGAAGATTCTGGCAGGCGATATAAAATCGGATTCCGGCAAATTGGACACCCTGATGAAGGTCTCGTACAAACCACAGTACATCTCTGGAGATTTCGATGGTACTGTCAGAGACCTCTTGTATTCAACGGCATATGAAGTCATGGATTCTGGCTTTTTCCAGGGGGAGGTCGTCGAACCGCTGGGCATCAAATACCTTATGGAAAAGAAGGTTGGCAACCTATCCGGCGGAGAATTGCAACGGGTAGCGATTACAGAATGTCTCTCCAAAGAGTCCGACATATACCTCTTCGATGAACCGTCCGCGTATCTGGATTCGAATCAGAGGATGGTTGCAGCAAAGACGATAAGGAGAATGATGGAGAAATCCGGAAAAAGCGGAATGATCGTCGATCACGACATCTACTTCCTGGACATGGTCTCTGATTCCATAATGGTCTTCGATGGTACGCCAGGACATGAGGGCACAGGCGAGGGTCCTTACGAAATGAGGGAAGGCATGAATAGATTCCTAAAGGCCGTGGACATCACATTCAGAAGAGATGCGGAATCCCACAGGCCCAGGATCAACAAGCCCGATTCAAGATTGGACCGGGAACAAAAATCCAAAGGCGAATACTATTACGCCCAGGGGTGAGCCGCTACAGGCATCGTTGTGATCCGTCTATCTAATTCGCCCAGCGATGATGGAGAATCGTAATCGCGACTTATTTGCGTCGGACGTCTTTTCCTGAGATGTGCGACAATCGCAAACGAATAAATATCGTGTCCACGTTGACAATTCATGCTCTCAAAGGCGGACACCCATGTCCATACCTACTATTCGGGTGTCAGCAATTACAAGGTGTTACGTTTTCCGGAATCGATTACCAGACCAGAGGATCAGGTTGACAGGGCAAGAAAGAACGGAATGAGTGTGCTGTGCATCACAGACCATGATGTCATAGCAGGAGCATTCAGAGCTGCAGAATACGGCAAAAGGTTTGATGACATCGATATCGTCGTCGGAGAGGAGATCACCTCGGCCGACGGAGAGATTCTCGGCCTTTGGCTGAACGAATGGATTCCGCCGGATCTTTCCATTGAAGAGACCATAGATAGGATACATGAGCAAGGTGGCATCGCAATCGCGCCTCATCCGTTCAGTTTTTACGTTTCCTGCCTTCAGGACAGAATCTATGATTTGGACCTGGATGGGATCGAGGTCATCAACGGCGGTCACGTGGACGATTACACCAATCGAAAAGCGCAATTGACCTTCGAGGAAAACCCCGGCAGATGGGCCCCGATCTCCGCAAGCGACGGTCATTCCACATACACCGTGGGATTCAATTGGACAGAATTCGAAGGATGCGGTGAAGCGGATCTCAGAAGGGCGATATTGGATAAGAGGACAATCCCTTGCGGTGAACCGTCCCCGGTCATTGCCCAGGTAAGATGGAGCATCGAAGTCGTAATGGGGGCCCAGAAGATGCTCGCAAAGGCGCTTCTTGGCAAACTTCCTGAAAATCCTGAAAATCCGCTCATCACAAAGATGCTGATGATCAGTTCTGGAAAGAAGATCGGCGGAATAGTCGGCGGGATGATGTACGTCATTCCACCCATACCGTTCATCGCCGCATGGCTCAGCACGACTTGGCTCAAGAAGAAATCACATGCCCTATTGGATGAATTCGAAATGAAATTCAAAGGGGACCAGTGATCGGATGTCTGCATTCAAGATCGCGTTTACCGTTCCCGAGGAATATTCTGAAAAAATGATGGACGCCATAAGCGAGACCGTCACACCTTTTTTTCCAGTATACAAGAGAGCCTATTGCATAACGAGGGTCGTAAGCACGTGGAAGCCGATGGAAGGTGCACATCCGTTCAAGGGTAGGATCGGGGAGATCGAGATCGCGGATGAACTCAAAATCGAGTTCATAATACACGAAGAGGATTTGAAGGTTGTATTGAGGACCATTGAAAGGATGCATCCTTACGAAGAACCCGCGATCGACGTGATACCCTGTCTGGAATGGAGATCAGTTCTTTAGACTGCCTCCCGCGGGTCTGTATGTATAGATGCCATCGAACGATCTCTGAAGTCGATGGATCTTCAGACTCTGTTTCCTCAGTTTCAGATCTTCCTCTGACAGCAACCCCATTCTGAAGTATGTGTCCAGCATCTCATAGGCGGTGTCATAATCCGATTCGATCCCTACGAGGATGTCTATGAATCTGTTCCTGAAGTTGATCTTCGTCGGAAGCTCTCCGCCATTCATCTTGATGTACTCTTCCGATATCGTCGGAAACAGTTTGATATTGGCGGCACATGCCGCCTTTGCATCATCATACCTCTCCGCTCCGATATACGCATCTATCAAATCCTCATTGACGAGGAATGCCTGAACATCCGTCATCTCGAGATCATATGCATCCTGACATAACATGATGGCAAATGAATAGTTCTCGTCGGCCAACGAGGCTTTTATGATACTCATGAGGAACTCCATTCCGGATGAGCCCTTTGCGTTCGGAAGGTATCTCCCGAGTCTTATCTTATCCTGATCAGAGAGTCCGGAAAACCATTTTTCAAGCCCGACGGTCTTGACCTCCGCGGGAATCCCGCCATCATCTTTTTGGGACATCCGTAATGGAACTGCAGACGGAGATAAGAAGGTATCGCGAAATCAATCCCGATCGTGACAGTGGTCGCTGCGAACCTCTTCGCGATCGGTTATCGTCTCAATTGTCCATTCATCGTATCCGACAAAGACGTGGGACCTCAGTTCACAGCTCTTACTGCAGCACCGGCATAGCAGATCCGTACACGGTTCACCCATTATGGTCAGATCTATGGAGTCGCCGAATTTCTCCTTTACGGAATCGGTGACCTCCTTGATCTCATCATACTGCATCTCAACGGTCATCTGCCTGGGGAGCATTACATGCATCTGCATCTGAAGCATTGTGCCGTATTTTATCACCCTGACGTTGTGAATGTCGATCCAATCGTCGTGCCTGTGCTCTCTCAGTGTATCCATCACCTCTCTGAGCACCGCTACATCTGCTTTGTCCATTATGGTATCCATCGATTCTTTGATCACCTTTACACCGGTGTATACGATGATAAAACCGAACAGCATCGCTATTCCGCCATCAAGCCAAGCGACATTATAGCCCATCAACAGAAGAACGTACATTATCAAAAGGCCCGATATTATGCCGACTGACGAATATGTATCGGAACATAGATGCCTGCCGCTTGCCACCAATGCCTCGGAACGATTTCTCTTCCCCTTTCTGACTGCTGTCCTGCCGACCGCGAAATTCACGGCTGCAGCGAATGCCACAAGGATAAGACCGACATCCAGATCGCTTATCTCAGCGGGATTTATCAGATTATTTACAGCTTCGACGATTATGATGAGGCCTGCGGTGCAGATCATCACACCCTCTATGGAGGACGATATAATCTCCACTCTTCCGTGACCGAAAGGATGATCCGAATCCCTGGGTTTTCCGGACAGATACAAAGCGTACAGGCCTATCAGGCTCGCAATGACATTCACAATGCTTTCCAATGCATCCGTGAGTATCGCGACCGATGAGGTCAGATACCAGGCCAGGAATTTTATGACAAGCAAAGAGATACCAACGACAGCGATGACCTTCTGAAAATTGAAATTCTGTCTTGAAAGGGTGTCCCCTCTGTCATCATAGGTCTGTCCCTGTATATTCATCCGCGCAATATTGCAATCCGCGGTATTAAGTTTGCCTTTTTCACCCATCTTTGATTTTCAAGTCGCATGACTTCGAACATCTACCTGAACCATGGAAAGTAACACCCGATCGATGATCCGGATGGCATTGTCCGTATAATCCGCATCACACCCCCGTAACAAATTGGTTCCGGAGAAGAAATTGTCTTACGTTTCTCCAAGATCCCATGCTGATTCGAAATTTTTACGCGCAGACCTATTGCAACCGAAGGTAATTCATGTTATGCGTGCAGAGAAAAGAGATCGCGATCGAGAACTGGAATGCCGTATTCCACACCTCCATAGAGGAAATATTTTAGGGGGGAAACCCCCCGTGAACTCAATTTTCCAGTCCTATTTGGATGGCTTTCATGTTCTTCCCGAAGAGTTCCTGCTTCTTTGGAGGGACGCACTTAGCAACTCCTTTCTCAAGATTCTCTCTTGAACAAAATCCGATCTCCTTGAACAACTTACCAACGATTATCATGTTCGCGGATCCCTTCAGACCGTTCTGCTCAGCCAACTTCGATGCAGGAAGATAGATCGCCCTGACATCCTTCCTTTCCACCTTCTTATCGACTATGGAACTGTCTATGACGATCATCCCGCCGGGAACGACGTCCTTCTCGAATTTGTCCAAGGACGGAAGATTCATGACAACCAGAACGTCCGGCGTGACCACCAGCGGAGAACCTATGGGCTCATCCGAGAGGCAAACACTGCAATTCGCCGTTCCGCCACGCATCTCCGGTCCGTATGAAGGAAGCCATGAGATCTCCATGCCCTCCATCAATCCCGCATACGCAATCACCTTTCCGGAAAAAAGTATGCCCTGCCCACCGAATCCGGCGAAAAGGATGTTCTGATTCATAGTATACCCTCCTTGACGTCCCTGTATGTCCCGAGAGGATAGTATGGAAGCATGTTATCTTGCAGCCATTTCACAGCATCCTTGGGCGTGAGCCCCCAGTTCGTAGGACACGTCGATACCACCTCCACGATGTTGTATCCAAGACCTTCGAGTTGATATTGGAATGCTTTCTTTATCGCCTTCTTCGCCACATTGACGTTCTTCACCGTGTCTACTGTGACACGTTGCGCAGATGCGACACCGTCTATCGACGATAACAGCTCACAGACACGGATCGGATATCCGGCCAGTTTGACATCCCTGCCGTACGGTGTGGTCTGGGTGATCTGCCCCGGAAGTGTCGTCGGAGCCATCTGTCCGCCCGTCATACCGTATATGGCATTGTTTATGAATATCACCGTTATGTTCTCTCCGCGTGCGGCCGCGTGGACCGTCTCTCCCATCCCTATAGCCGCAAGATCGCCGTCACCCTGATATGTGAATACCACATCCTCCGGTCTGGCCCTCTTGACGCCCGTAGCGACCGCGGGTGCACGTCCGTGCGGTGCCTGTACCATATCGCAGTTGAAATAATTGTAAGCGAACACGGAACAGCCTACAGATGCAACACCGACTGTTTTTCCCTCTATACCGAGTTCATCGATGACCTCTGCCACGAGCCTGTGGACTATACCGTGCGTGCATCCAGGACAGTAATGGAACGGAATATCAGTGAGCGCGTGCGGCTTCGTGAAAGTAACTGTCATTGTTTAACACCCTCTGCAAGCTCCATGACCTTTTGGTGTATCTCTCTGGGCGTAGGTATAACCCCGCCGGTGCGACCGTAGAATTCTACGGGCCTCTCACCGTTCACAGCAAGTTTTACATCATCAATCATCTGTCCCATGCTCATCTCGACGACGAGGAACACCTTCGCCTTTGGAATGGCCTCCCCTATATATTTGTCAGGGTACGGCCAAAGGGTGATCGGCCTTATCATTCCGACCTTGATCCCTTCTTTGCGCGCTGTGTCGATTGCAGAACGCGAGACACGTGAGGATGCCCCGTATGCGACTATCACAATCTCGGCATCGTCCATCATGTATTCCTCAGCACGTTGTTCGGTCCTTTTTATCTCACTGTACTTTTCGAACCTTTCGCGTACGAGGTCCTCCAGGACATGCGGCTCTATGTAAAGCGAATTGACGACATTGTGCTCTCTTTCATTCTGATGACCGCAAGCGGCCCATGATTTCTCTGGTGGTTCATCATTCCTGCTCTCAGGAATGACAACCGGCTCCATCATCTGACCCAACATCCCGTCTGAAAGTATCATGGCGGGCATACGGTATTTGTCACCGAGCGTGAATGCATCCGAAACGAGATCCACCATCTCCTGGACGGTGGATGGCGCAAAGACGAGCATATGGAAATCCCCGTGCCCAGATGACCGTGTTGCCTGCCAATAATCTGCTTGCGAAGGCTGTATGCCTCCGAGCCCCGGACCTCCGCGCTGGACATTGATTATGAGCGCAGGGAGATCGGAACCCGCGATGTATGAGATCCCTTCGGACATCAGGCTGAGACCTGGTGACGATGTGGACGTCATCACCCGGACACCGGACGCGGATGCGCCCAGAACCATGTTGATCGACGCGACCTCCGATTCTGCCTGAAGATAGACGCCGCCTATCTTCGGAAGACGTTTCGACATATACGCCGCAACCTCGGTCTGTGGCGTTATCGGATACCCGAAAAAGTGTTTGCATCCTGCTACGATCGCTGCTTCTGCAAGGGCTTCATTACCTTTCATCAGAACCTTCTCACCCATGTTCAGACCTCCACGGTTATTGCAACATCAGGACACATTATCGCACAGGACCTACATCCTGTACATTCATCAGGTTTCACGAGTTTTGCCGGATGATATCCTTTGGAGTTAACTTTTGTTTTGTCCAATGCGATAAGTTGTCTGGGACACGCATCGACACACATTTCACATCCCTTGCAAACGTCCTCGTCTACAGTTATTTTCGGCATTTGTCCTTCTCCCTATTCCCAGGGCGTTCTGACATAAACGTCCACCGGGTAAAGGTTCATTATTTTATTTAATGAATCCGCGACAGCGCGTGGAGCCGTTGTTAACCTTATCGGAATCCCCAGGATCTCGGCCGTTTTATCTGCGTATTCCAAAGAATCCAGTATCGTATCGACGGTCGTGAGCTGCTTCATGTGCGAGTTGTTCACTATCGCTGTGGCCTTCAGACGGCATTTTCTCTCGATCTCTTTCATTATGTCCGCTGTTTCCCGCGGTGTAACGGTCATGGAACGATAGCGATTGATCACATACAGCATATCATAAGCCTTCTTGGAGATCGAATCGGAATAACGACCCAAAGCGGTAGCGCCTACATCATCGCCGCCGACATCGACTATGGTATATCCGTCACCGGATATGATCGCATCTATCGAAGCAGGAAGCGACGGGGTATCAAGATTGGTATTCGCGAAATTGGGCCCTACGACTCTGACATTCTCTTTCGTCAAAATTTCGGAATAATCCGATGACCTGAAGTAAGGGTTTACGACATCTAAATCTATGAGCGTAGTTTCTTTTCCAGATCTGGCACATTCGATTGCCATATTTATAGAAAGATTGGTTTTACCGGATCCGTAGTGACCGCAAACGATCGTGAGTCTCTTCTTTACCGCACTCATCGTCTGAGTGTAGAAGCAGATCCGCTTATATAGTGTTCTCTCACCGTCGAAGATGGTTATTTCCTCGGCCATTTTCGTTGGTACCCTGTAAGAGAAAGAAGGTATCTATTTATTGGAAAAGCACATGACTGCAACGGGACGATCATGGAGCCTAAAATCGTTGAAATTGCTGAGCGCGTTGCCTCTATGCGCGATCTGTGTGGTTTTACCGCGGAAGAGATGGCAGAGGTCACTGGAGTGAGCCTTGCGGATTACGAATCATTTGAATCCGGCAAAAAGGATTTTTCATTTACATTTCTCTACAAATGTGCCGAAAAATTCGGCATAGATTTTGTAGAGCTCCTGACCGGTGAAAATCCGCATCTTACAGAATTCACCGTGGTACATAACGGAAACGGACTCCCGATGAAAAGACGCCAAGGATTCGAATATTATCATCTGGCCTCGAATTTCAAGAATAAGATCGCAGAACCCTTCCTTGTGAAATCACCTTTCAGACTGGAAGAACAGAAAAAGCCCATATCTTTGTCCAGTCACGAGGGTCAGGAATTTGATTACATCATCAGCGGAAGTCTGAGATTCGTTCTTGAAGACCACACCGAAGATCTCATCGCAGGTGATTCCGTCTATTATGACTCCGGCAAAAAACACGGCATGATTGCCACAAGTAAGGAAGGATGTGTTTTCCTCGCAATAGTGATGAAGGATGAGGGCGGCAAATGAGGAACATAAACCTTAGATATGTTGATGAGACATATGACGAGCAGGGTCTGCTCAAAACTTACAAAACCCATTGTCCTGACGATTTCAATTTCGGATACGACATCGTCGATGATATCGGAATCAATGATCCGAAGAGACGCGCCCTGCTTTGGTGCGACGATAAGGACAACGAAAGGACATTTACATTCGCGGACATCAAGCGTCTTTCAGATAAAACCGCCAACTACCTGACGTCCATGGATATCAAAAAGGGCGATATGGTCCTCGTCGTTCTGAAACATAGCTATCAATTTTGGTATGTCTCCGTAGCGCTTTGCAAGATCGGTGCGGTCATGATTCCGGCGACCCATATGCTTACGAAACACGATGTCGAGTACCGCGTGAACGCAGCCTCGGTGAAGGCTGTTGTATGCCTGTCAGAAGAATCTGTCATAGGAGCTTTCGACAATGCAGATAACATCCCTACGCTCAGAACGAAGATGATCGTCAATGGGAAACACGATGGCTGGGATGATTTTGACGAGGGCGTCGATAAAGCCTCTGACCATTGGGAGCGCATACCGACGAATGCAAAAGACCTTATGCTCATATACTTCACATCGGGAACATCCGGAAATCCGAAGATGTCCATGCATGATTTCTCGTATCCGATAGGGCACATCATGACTGCAAAACATTGGCATTGCGTTGTCCCGGACGGTTTGCACTTCTCCGTTGCAGACACCGGCTGGGCAAAAGCGGCCTGGGGAAAATTGTACGGTCAATGGATAATGGAGGCAGGGTTATTCGTTTACGAATACGAGAAATGGGAACCATCCAGGGTTCTCGATCTGATCGGCAAATACAGGATCACAACCCTGTGCTGTCCACCGACGATGTTCAGATTCTTCATAAATTCGGGGCTGGAAGGACATGACCTCTCTTCGTTGACCAACACGAACATCGCAGGCGAGGCGCTAAGTCCGGACACTTTCAATACCTGGTACAAGGCCACTGGCCTTAAACTGATGGAGGGTTTCGGTCAGACGGAAACGCCTGTCATCATAGGGAATCTCAGGGGAATGATCCCGAAGCCGGGGTCCATGGGCAAGCCTACACCTCAGTATCATGTGGATCTGATAGACGATGATGGGAACAGCTGTCCACCCGGCGTAAACGGTGAAATCGTCGTCAATATCAATCCCCACCCTGCAGGCATCACGACCGGATACTATCGTGACAAAGCCAAGACAAAAGAGCTGCAGTTCGGCGGATACCATCACACTGGAGACATCGCCTGGAGAGACGAGGACGGGTATTTTTGGTATGTGGGCCGCAACGACGATATAATCAAATCGTCTGGATACAGGATCAGTCCGTTCGAGATAGAGAGCGTTCTGATGGAACATCCTGCGGTCCTCGAATGTGCCGTAACGGGCGTTCCTGACGAGATAAGAGGGCAGCTGGTCAAAGCAACGGTCGTCCTCAGGGAGAGATACGAGGCCTCCGATGCACTGAAAAAAGAATTGCAGAATTATGTGAAACACGAGACCGCACCCTACAAATATCCACGTGCGCTGGAGTTTGTAAAAGAGCTGCCCAAGTCCATAAGCGGAAAGGTCAAACGTGTCACGATACGCAATGAAGATATCGAGAGAAGCAAACAGATCAGTGGTGAGAAGAAATGAGGAACATCAACCTGCGGTACGTTGAAGAAGAATATGATGAAAACGGTGTCATCAGTCACTACAAGCTGAAATATCCTGATGATTACAACTTCGGCTATGACATTGTCGATGATATCGCTATCAACGACCCCACACGCAAGGCATTGATCTGGTGCAATCCCGCGGGAGAGGAGAGGACGTATACTTTCGCAGACATCAAACGTCTCTCAGACAAGGCTGCAAATTACCTCAGCTCCCTCGGGATAGGGAAAGGCGATCCCGTAATGGTCGTCCTCAAACGGAATTATCAATTTTGGTATGTGTCCGTGGCACTCTGCAAGATCGGCGCTATAATGGTCCCTGCAACGTTCATGCTCAAAAAACATGATGTAGAATACCGTGTCAGATCCGCTTCGGTAAAAGCCGCAATATGCACTTCCGAAAGCGATGTCACCCAGGCATTCGATTTGGCCGAGGATGTTCCTACCTTGGAGAGAAGGATAGTGGCGAACGGAGAAAAAGAAGGTTGGCTGAATCTCGATGATGGTATCGAAAAAGCTTCGGACAAATGGGAGAGGATAGCTACAAAGGCAGACGAGCCTATGCTCATGTATTTCTCGTCGGGAACATCCGGCTATCCGAAGATGGTACTCCATGACCATCTTTATTCGCTCAGCCATCTCTTCACTGCGAAACACTGGCATTGCGTAGAACCTGACAGTTTACATCTCACCATCGCCGATACCGGATGGGGAAAAGCCGTATGGGGGAAACTCTACGGTCAATGGATAATGGAGGCCTGTGTGTTTGTCTACGACTACGATAAATTCGTGCCGTCCGACATCCTTGATCTGATCGGCAAATACAGGATCACAACCCTTTGCTGTCCACCGACGATGTTCAGATTCTTCATAAACGACGGATTGGAAAAACACGACCTGTCTTCTCTGAAACACACGACCATCGCAGGCGAAGCGCTGAATCCCGATGTCTTCTACAATTGGTACAGGGCTACCGGCCTGAAACTCATGGAGGGTTTCGGTCAGACTGAAACGACCGTAGTCATATGCTGTTCCAAAAATATGGAACCTAAACCTGGCTCGATGGGCAAACCGTCACCTCAGTACACAGTGGACATAGTTGACGAGAATGGCAAGAGTTGTCCGCCCGGCGCAAGCGGCGAGATCGTGGTCCGTGCAGATCCAAAACCCGAGGGACTCATGATATGCTACTATCGCGATCCGGAAAAAACGGCAGAGACGATATACGACGGATGGCATCATACAGGAGATATCGCCTGGAAGGATGAGGATGGGTATTATTGGTTTGTAGGCCGCAAGGATGATGTCATAAAATCATCGGGATACAGGATCAGTCCGTTCGAGATAGAAAGCGTTCTTATAAACCATCCTGCAGTTCAGGAATGTGCGATCACAGGCGTACCGGACGATGTGCGCGGACAGTTGGTAAAGGCCACGATCGTTCTGAAAAAAGGATACGAACCGACGGATGACATGAAAAAAGAATTGCAGAATTATGTGAAACACGAGACCGCACCCTACAAATATCCCAGGGCCGTGGAATTCGTAAATGAATTGCCGAAAACAATCAACGGAAAAATCATGCGTTCAGTGATAAGGGAAGGATAAAATGACCGACCAATTGGCCAACCGCACATTTGCGACCAAGATGCCTGACAGACCCGGAGCGTTCATGCTTGCAAGCAGGATTATCATGAAACGCAAAGGGAACATTGTTCGTGTCAGCTATAACAAGGACGACGACCCAAACACACTCTTTGTGGAGGTAAGGGCATCATCGGATGATCTTGATGACATAGAGAGGGAGCTGAACTCCGTAAAATACCTGAAGGAAGAAGAACCTGAGAGGGAGACTATTGTAATCAACATCAGAATGAAGGATGAACCCGGCGTACTCTACCCTGTTCTGGAGATATTCGATCGATACGACATCAACCTGTCCTATCTCAATTCGAACACGGATAATGGCAATTTCCAAAATTTCAAAATAGGACTGATCATTGAGAAACCAGAAATCGTGAAACAGGTCATTGATGACATATGCGGCCTCTATCAGGTGAATGTCATAAATTATACCGGCAGGGACAATATCCTCGACAACACGGTATCCTACATCCATCTGGGCAACGAGGTACAGAAAACGTTCAATCTTGATATGGAGACGACCATCGATTTTGTTCGGGAATCGAAAAGAATATCGAAATCCCTGCTGAGTGATGAAAAAGACCCCGGGGTCATTTTCAACAGTATAAGACTCCTGTCCGATCTCGTTTCGAACAGAAAAGGAGAAAACTTCAAACCTACCATAACCGAACAAAGGATCACAGAAAATATCGTCCTGCATGCGATAGAACCCTTCTGTGGAAGCAATATCTACATCATGGAAACGGAAAAAGAACTTCTGTTCATCGATACCGGTTTTGGGATATATGCCGATGAGACAATGGATCTGATAAAAGGGATGTTTCCCAATTTCTACAATATGAAGAAGACCATTCTCCTGACACACGCGGACATATATCATTGCGGTTTGTTGTCGACGATAGACGATGCAGACATCTATCTAAGCCAGAAATCCGCTGACATTCTCGTTGATACTAGGAACAATCCTGACTACAAGGGGGACAATGTCTTTTATCTCGGGTTAAGCCGTTTGAGCCGCATACTTTCCGAATTTGTACCTCCTCAGGATGTCCGTTTCAAGATCCTTGGAGAAAATGTACCTGATAAGCATGAGGGCCTGCTGATGATCGATAAATTCGGATTCTCTGACATAGAATTCGAGGTGTATGAAGGAAACGGGGGACATTTGCCAGGGGAATTGTTGTTCCTTTCCAAATGTCCCGGAATCGTTTTTACGGGTGACATTTTTTCGAAGGATGACAAAAATGTATATGGAGATACGGCAGTCAACAACATCCTGACCGAATTGATGGCAAAAGATGACTGCGATTCGGACAAAGCCAGAAAGACACTCGAGGATGTCAACAAGATGATTGAAGACCTGGACGGAGACGGTCCTCTCATATGCAACGGGCACGGCCCCATCGCAAAGCCTTAGATCATTCCATCTTAAACGATACATCGTGTTTCAGCGCAAGGTCCATAGCGACCTCCGATGCCTTTACCATGGCACACGGAATGGGACAGGCCGCGTGAAGAACGTATGGTCCGCACATTTTGTAGATCCCATTGTCGTTTATGGGCACTGAGATCGCATCCAACATGGAAATCGGTTTGAGATTTTTTCCAAGTTCTCTGATCGCAGGACATTCGCTCTTGATCTTATACACTACGTCCCCCTCCTCTGTCAGCGATGCTTCTACAACGGTCTTGAATCTGCAAACGCCGGCATCCACGGTAATCGACACATCAGTCATCAGAACTCTCCTCACACTAAGCAATCGGCTGTATGAATCAGCACGGTAATTAAGATTGCTATGGTCTCACTGGATTCCGACAATCGAATCGTATACACGTGGATTTATCAATTTCCCAACTACAGCATCACGAATGAAATGATTGTACCGCGAAAGATCTGGCTTCGTATCGACGATTTCATCCATTGTGCTTTTGATATGCGAGAAAACGGCTTTGTACACTTTACAACCGAATCCGCCGTTCGATTCTATATCTCCGTCCGCCATTGCATCGATGCTGCATCCGCCGTTGCAATAACGGTATATCTCACAATCTTTGCACTTACTACGCCTTTCTATGGAACCGATCAGAATATTCCTGAAACCATCTGACTCGAACGCTTCCGATAGATGCTCCATATCCCCTATATTGCCCATCCTGAATTGCTCAGGACACGCTTTTCCACATGGGTATAAATCGCCGTTCGGATAAATGCAGATCCACTTCGTCAGACATGAAGAATGCGCACAATCCGAGATGTTCGGCTCGCTCATCGCTGTCAGAACATACTGGAAGAATGGCATTACGGGAATATTGGATTCTTTGTCACTGATCCAATTGTCGAATGCCTCTATGCTGTTCCTGATGTATGTCTCTGCATCGATCTGGACATCCTTGTTGTCAGAACCACATCCGATCCTTACGACGGGATTATAGCAAAACGAGGCCCCCATCGAATTGAATTGATCGTATATGTGCATCATATCGTTGACATTACCGCCATGGACCGTGGTGCTGAGTGTGAACATGTGGCCCTTTCTAACCATGTACTCTATCGAATTTCTTATTCGCTCTATGTCGGCACCGGGACGAAGACCTTTTGAATAATCCCCTTCGTAAGACACACCGAGATTTATCCTGTTGTTCTTGCAGAACTCTATGAATTTCGGTTTTAAGAGCAAACCATTGGTCTGAATGGTGTTTCCGCACCTTTCCAGATTCCTTCCGAAGTATCTCCTTTCCGTTTTCAACGCTTGTTTGAAAAATGCTTCTGTGGCCAGTAACGGCTCTCCGCCATGCCATATGAACCGCGTTGAATCGTATTCCTCATGCACTAGCCGTATTGACTTCTCCAGAACTTCGGTGCTCATAACGTCATCGGAGCACTCAGATGGCCTGTGGTAACAGTGCCTACACCGGAGATTGCAATCCAGTGTCGGTTTCATGATCACGGAGATGAACTGCTTCAGAACCGACACCTCGAAATAATTTCTCCGATAGGGGAAAGATCACTCAGAATGGCCAATAGCAGTATGAACAACAGGTACCGTCCTGTGAAACATAGGCGCAACAGACGATGAGCGCAACCACAATCAGTACGCAGCTGGCATCACATTTGCGACCGCAACACGAATAGCATCCAGGTCCACCCGTGTGGTCAACGTCCTCATGACCTGTCGGGGGCTTGTAGTTCATTCTCGTTACCGAGGGCATGGATTGGGCTTCGTACTGCTCTGTCAATTCCTTTGTGGACTGTGAATCACTGGACATTATCTCACCATGGGCCTATGCGTCCAGCAAAGACCCTACTGCCTCGGATTCCCCTACAGATATATTAAATTGTTGCGAGCATTTAGGGAAGGCAGATGTTTGGATATACCATACCTATCGAGAGTATGCTCTCGAGTACCGATGCAAGGGTCTACAGGAACTACTACTGTGAAACCTGCCATCAACTGAGACAGGAATATGGATTCCTCTCGACCGCGATCGTGAACTACGAGATGACTTTCGCGAATATCTTCCTGAATTCACTGCTTGACGACGGGACCTTCATCGAAACACAGCCGAAGGGAAGAATATGCATTCTCAGACGTACTACATGCAGGACGGAGCTCATGAGACAGCTAACGGCCTACACCGTATTGATCGCCAACAATGGATTGATCGACGACAAAATTGACGCACCTTCGCTGAAATCCAATCTCGGCCTACTGGTCCTGAATCGTGCGATAACCAGGGCAAAAAAAGATTTTCCCGGATACGATGAGGTCATCATCGAAGATTACAGGATCCTCAGGGAAGCAGAGAAAGAGAATTGCATCGATGCAGTGAAAATGGGTCGACTCTCATCACAATCCATGCTCGATGTCTTCAAAACGATGCTTGGCGATGTGTTCACCGGAGATCTTTATGAATTGTTCAAAAACCTCGGAATATGGGTGTATGTGATGGATGCAATCGAGGACCTGGATGAGGATGCTGTAAACGGAACATACAATCCGTTCTTGGCTGGACATATGGATTTTACCAACATGAAGGAATTCATTCAGGACAACATATACACACTGACGGACACCATCAACAGCATCCTCAGGGATATCCAAACGTCTTACTCCGTTCTGAGAATGTCCCTGAGACACAACAGAACGATAATCGACAACATCATCTACCATGGCATCCCAGCATCAACACAAAGGATTCTGAAGGGAGATAAGACTATGAATCTCAGTTTCAGAAACATGATCTCTGAAAGGTTGAACAGGAATGCACCCCAATCTATGGTGTAATATACCCATTCTGGAATTAAGGTGGAGTATGAACGGAAGAACGATCACCGTATCTCTCATCGGCCTGGTAATATATGCCGTGCTGGGCGGATTCTTGGTCTCCGCCTACAGAGATGGAACCGTTGCCACAGTATACGTTGCTGTGCTGACACTATACATCCTGACACTTGTCATGATACACAGAAGATCATCCTACTATATTTGTCCTGACTGCGATAAAATGTTCGAGATCGGTTTCTTCAGAGACCTGCTTTCCCCGAACGACGGGGTCAGAGGGAAAAGATTAAAGTGCCCCAATTGTGGAAAAAAAGGATGGTTTGCGGAATACTCCGACAAATGACTCACCCCCATTTTTTATCCGTCATCCGACAGGTATTTGTCCTAATCCGATTTGCACTGTACCGTTTGAAAATTCTTTATCGGAATCAACATTTCCTTTTCCTTCATCTGTAACATGGTATGACATGTGCCAGGCGTATATAAATAGGATTTTTGTAAAAAGAAATTGAAAATACAAGAAACAGATAGAGTTGCGGAATCATGAATCATTAAGAATATCCCGACACGAAAATTGATCCGAATGTCAAAATGTCTTGAACATTATTAAAAAAAATCAATCTCTAATCGATGACTGCTAATGCCAACATTTTTATTTTCATCGGATATCGAACAGCCCGATGGATCGGGAATCTGTTTCTGATAACGTTAGCATCCTTGACATCATGTGCAAGGAGAAATACAGCGACGCCAACAACCACAAGAAGGCCAGAGATGATTTCTCTGCACAATCGAAGATGTGGATAATCCGACGCAACAATTACGGCGTGATGGCCAGAGAGAACGTTGCCAAAGCTACAGAAGCAAAGAAAGAACGCGATCTATTCAATCAGAAAGTCCGGGACTCCAAGGAGAAGAGGGACGAATGTCACAGGAAGGCTGCAGAATTGAGAGAAGCGGGCGAAGAGGGTTATCACGAATTGAGAGAGGAAGGCAACAGATACCATGAGGAGGTTGCGGAAAACTCTGCCAAGGGCCAGGCCGAACATGAAAAGATGATGAAATTCTACGAAGAAGCCGATGTAGCGAGAAAATTGTCAGATGCTGCACAGAAAAAATCGATGGACTGCAGGATTGCCGCCGATGCAGAACATAAAGCGTACATTGAAAAATTAAAAGAGGTCGATGACCTCAAAAACAATCTGCCTGAAGAGCTGTAAGACGGATTGAATGAGCTGAGATGGTAAATATCAGAGTATCCGGATTGTCTGCCCTCGCAGGAGGGGCTCTTGCAGTTGCAGGATCGTACTCTGACTGGTACACGGTAGTTGCATCCGACATATCCTTCACTGGATGGGAAATCACACATAATCTCAGTCTGAGTTTTCATTCATGTCCCGCAGTAATAGCCGTTATAGGTACGATCATGATGATATTCGGCCTTCTGAAGCTCATGGGCCTATCGACCAGTACCTTGAACTCTTTGAGTGGGACGTTCCTCATAATACTCGGTCTTGCCACAATAGTGATACCTTTTCTCTTCTACTACACCAATTTCCTCTATGGGAACGACTTCTCCGTGATGTTGGAGAGCGTTAGAATCGATAAGGGGATCATACTCTGTTTCATAGGTGGATTCCTGGGAACGGTGGCCGGCATCACTACGATATACTCTGACACACATCAGAATTGACTGAATTCTATTTTGCTGACATCGCCGATGCTTACCTTCGACCTTACAAGTTCGGGGATCTCTCCGTATACAGCAAAAAGACCATTGCAGCATACTGCACATCCGCTGACGCCCGCAATATTTCCTATAGTTTCCAATGCATATGACATCTCTTCCGATTCTCCTTTCACCACGAGGTTTCCAAGTGCCGTGGCACAGGCATCGGCAAGTATCACATCGTCCGAAAAAACCGTACATATGCCGCTGTTGCCGAAAGACACTGAGGGCCCTACAAGACCGGATGACGAGCATATACCCTTTATTGTCCCTGTCCTTGGGATTCTGAATGCCAGATTCTCAAAATTGGAATCGTTTGTAAAAAGCCCCACTCTGGTCTCTCTGTCCGTGACCAGCGCTATATCCCCCCCATTCTCAACTATCGCATACCTTGCTCCGGCAATGGACATCCTTTCCACCGCATGGACCGCAACCGCACCGGCGACACCCGCCATCGGACCGACACCTGCCAAAACCGATGCGTCACACATCCTCCTGATCAAATCGTCATCCGAATCCTCCGCAACAATCGGCTCAAAGGATGTCCCGAAATACGGATCCTCCTGGATTTTTGCCTTTATCGTCTCTCTCGCATCGAAAATGGCATCCTTGGCAATCCGGAGATGATCAGCCTCCGAAATAATCGTCACAGCAGTCTCGCCGACTTCGAAATGAATCCTATTCATAACGTCAGGGTTACGGCGTGCGTGGGACACGATGAGAGACAGGATCCGCAAGCTATACACGATTCGTAATTAAGGTGCACTTCCCATGTCTTGGGATCGAACGTAAAGGACTTGGTCGGACATATGGAAACGCAGGATCCGCAATCGATGCACTTGTCGGGATCGCGCGTTATATGCTTATCGAGCACATTGATCCCTATTCCCGCATCCGAGAGATACTTTATCCCGGCCTTTATCCTGTCTTCGTCACCTTTGAGCTTGAGTATCAGCATTCCGCCGTCGTCCTCGATCTCTGCTTTCAGGATACTGGGCTCGATATTGAACTTCGACACCAGGACATATGCCACTGAATCCTGGATGTTGTTTTCTGTAAATGTGAGTTTATATTTCTGCTCCATTTTCTCACTCCCTTATCTCCAAAGGCTTTACGATTCCTTTTTCCGGCAGATTCGATACGGGCTTCGAGAGAAGGAACTCACCTTTCTCGATCCAGTCCTTCAGATTGGCAGCGACTGACCTCGCTTTTCTGTATGATGAAAGCGATGATGTCCTGATCCTCTGTCCTTCGTACTCGATGATCCCACTTCTCAATTCGGCGTAGCTGTACTGCTTTAGCACCGGCCTCTTGCTGCTGGTTACACTGTAATCGACCATATTGGCAAATAGCTCATCGTCTGATACCGCCGTACGCTTGATTATATCGGCATTCAGCACAGGTATGGGGATCCCCACACCTACTGCAAGAGATATCCCGTACCCGTGTATGTCCAGGCCCCTGACGAAATCATGGGTCATCTTTTTCATATCGCCTATGAGGGCGAGTGTTCTCGATCCTGCCACCGGAACTCCGTTCCTTTCCGATGATGCGGTATTGAACTGGGTGCCCTGCCATGCCACATATCCATCACCTCCTCCGAGGAAAATGTGCGTACCTATGCCTATCGTATCAAGGTGCGGATCGTTCAGCAGAGGGGACAGCTGCCCTGCGGAACTGTATGTGGCGTTTTTCATTCTGGGAAGAAGTTTTCCCATGTATGTGTGAAGCGTCCTCTCGGATGTATTGGTGGCAACCGAATAATTCTGATAAGCATTGCGCGGATCGTAAAGATAGGCCTCATTGATCGTATCCAGGGATATGTGCGTGTCTATACTCTTTC
>Ga0172378_10000454_pt1 | contig 35797 bp, 23 predicted proteins | sample GrowelOW332metaG_FD_119755 | JGI IMG/M metagenome (GOLD analysis project Ga0172378, IMG submission 119755) | Groundwater microbial communities from an aquifer near a municipal landfill in Southern Ontario, Canada - Pumphouse #3_1 metaG | ecosystem: Environmental > Aquatic > Deep subsurface >...
AACACGAAATGACAGGTAGTTATAAAGATGTTACTCATACATCTATTTATGCAAAATTACAAATAACAGATAGCAATGATAGTATTTTGGTATGGACAACCACACCTTGGACACTATCAAGCAATGTAGCGTTAGCTGTTAATCCAAATATAGATTATGTTAGGTTACAATCAAAATCCGAACCAAACCGCACATTTATTGTAGGTAAAGATGCTGTTAAGAAGATGAAAGGCGATATAGTAGAAATACTTGATGAATTTAAGGGTTCTGAATTAGTTGGCAAAACTTATACAACTATTTTCCCAGAATTTGAAATTCAAAATTTTGAACACAGAATTTTAGCGTGGGAAGATGTAGATGCAATAGAAGGAACGGGAGTCGTTCATATTGCCCCAGGTTGTGGTGCTGAAGATTTTGATTTAGGAAAGAAAGAAGGAATTCGTGCAATTTGCCCAATCGATGACAATGGTATAATATTGGAAGGATTTGGCGTATTGTCAGGAAAAGCCACTACTGATGTAGTTGATATTGTTATTGAAGAAATGAAAAAAAGAAACAATATTTACAAAACCGAACCTGTTAATCATAGTTATCCACATTGCTGGAGATGCAAAACTCCGGTAGTATTCAAATTAGTTGATGAATGGAGTATAGCAACTGAAGAATTAAAACCAAGATTAATTAAGGCAGCAAAAACTGTAACATATGACCCTGAATTTGCAGGCAAGAGAATGTTAGATTGGCTTACAAATATGGGCGATTGGAATATAAGCAGAAAGCGTTTTTATGGATTGCCACTACCATTTTATGTATGTAAAAAATGTGGTCACCTAACTGTTATCGGTAGCAAGGAAGAACTAATTGAGTTAAGTGAACATCATTCACTAGAGGGTGTTCCTAATTTGCATAGACCTTATATTGATAAAATTAAAATTAAATGTCCAAATTGTGGCGAATTAGTAGAAAGAATACCAGAAGTAGGCGATTGTTGGTTAGATGCGGGAATAACTCCATTTAGCACAAAAGGCTATTTTACCGATAGAGAATATTTTGATAAAAATTTCCCTTCAGATATGGTATTAGAAATGAAAGAACAAATAAGATTATGGTTCTATTCTATGCTATTTATGAGTGTAGTAATTACTGATAAAGCTCCATATAAGAAGATTGTTTGTCATTCTTCTATGATAAATGAAGACGGCACAAAATTTAGTAAAACAGGTAAAATGATAAGATTTGAAGAAGCAGCTAATAAAATGGGTGCTGACCCAATGAGATATTTATTTGCTAGTGTCCCGACAACGAATGATATGAGATTTGGTTATGGACTTGCTGATGAAGCAAGAAGGAAAATCCTAGCATTTTGGAATATTTATATATTCTTTAATTTGTATGCAAGTTTGGACAATCCTGATTTGGATAATTTCAAACCTGACTATAATACTTTTACACATAGTGACAAATGGTTAGTTGAAAGAATTAACCAATTTATAACTAAGTCAGAAGTAGGATACAAAACTAACCATACAACAAGCACAATAAAAGAATTTGAAACCTTTACTGATGATGTAAGTAATTGGTATATAAGAATTAATCGTAAGCGTTTTTGGAAATCGTTAAATAAAAATGACCAATATAATGCTTATTGGTGTTTGTACCAAGCGATTAAAGCGGGTATTGGTGTACTTGCGCCAATAACACCATTCTTATCCGAGTATATTTATCAAAATTGTGTAAGAGAAATTGAAAAAGATTCTAAAGATAGTATTCATCTAACTAGTTTTCCAAAAGTTTTAGATATGCCATCTAATGCAGCACTTATTGGACAAACGGAAATTACTAGAGAAGTAATTGCTATTGCTCAAAGAATTAGAAATGAAGCACAATTAAAAATAAAACAACCTTTACAGACTTTATATATTAAGTGTGAAAAGGATAAGGAAAATAAAATAATTCCACTAATTGATGTAATTCAAGAAGAACTTAACATTAAGGAAATAAAGTTTACACAAGATGAAAGTATTTTTAACGAACATTACTTTACCGTTAATTTCCGCAATGCGGGTACAGTTCTTCGTGGCGAAGCTCAAATATTAAAAGCATTAGTGGTAGGGCTAGATGAAAAAGGACAAAAGAATTTAGGTAAGCAATACGATAAAGGCACAGTTTCTTTAGGACAATTTGAGAACCTTGATAAAAACTTGTTTGATATTCATAATAAGCCAAAAGCTAATTTTGTAGTGTCTGTAGATAATGATTTTACATTAGCAATTGATACTGCCTTGACTACTGATTTGTTAAATGAGGGTATGATAAGAGAATTAATTAGACAAATTCAAGTTATGCGTAAGGACGCTGAATTTGCAGTAGAACAAAGAATTGTAGCTTGTATTACTTCGAATGATGAAAATATAACTAAAGTATTAAAAGATTTTGCTAGTAAGATAAAACAAGATATATTGGCAAAAGAGTTGGTAGCGGATTTGGATAATCCAGCTATCGCTAAAGAAATCGAAGTTGGGGATAATAAAATTAATGTATCTCTTGCTTTAGCTTAATAACTACAAGTAATATAAAAATTATTAGAAAACCACTTTATATTTATTGATATTTAGTGGTTTTTTTATACATAAATTAGCATTTTTTAAGATAGTATTTATAATATAAATAATTTTGAATTTTTAGGATATATATTAATAAAAATAAATTATGTTTACTTTAATAAATCAAAATGTTAAAATGTAATAGTAAAGTTTGGAGGATTGGATAAATGAGAAAAAAAATAACAATTATAGTTGCAATTATTTTTGTAATTATTTGCATAGGATTATTGTCGGCTTGTAGCAATCAAGTAAATATTTACAAAAAAACCTATCAAGACATAGTTAGTGCAAATTCGAATTATTATGTGGTTATGGAAGATGGGAAATATAAGGCTTATAATACAAAAAAGCACAAAGAAGTATTTGATGAAAGTTATGATAGTGTAGATATAATAGAGGATAGATTTGGAAATACTTCATATTTTTTAGTTGGAAACATTGGTGATATTGGAAAATCAATAATAAATTCTAGCGGAAATGTAATTCTAGAAAGTACAGCTGATAAAAAAATAGAGAGAGCAGTTCTAATTAGTTCGACTAAAACAAATGATAATGGTGATATATATAATACTGATCCTAAGGCTTTATATATTGGTTGTAAAGATGCAAATAACAAGAAAATCGTAATTTTGTGTGATTTAAATGGAAGACAAGTAAGTGGTGATGGAAGTGCAATATTACCAATAGTAAACAGTTTTGATAATATAGGCGAATATTTTTGTATGTTAAATATAGACACAGACGAAACATTATTGGCTGTAAATATTTTCAATGAAGAATTAGAAAATTTATATTCAAGGGATTTTAGCAAAGAAAATAATGGTAATTATAGTTTTTCAAATTCAAATAATTCGTTAGAAGTCAATTATGTAGAAAATGAAAAAACTTTTTACGATTTGATAACTCCATATGGTATTTATACGGGTTATTCTAATAATTTAGGGATAAAAGTTATAGTAGGTAATGAAGGAAATAACGAAAACTTTTATTTATATGAAAAAGAAGATGGTACTTGCGATTTAATAAGTAATAAAAAAGCTGAAATAGTTGTTAGTTTTGTTTCTGATTATATTACTGCTCCAGTCGTAAATGGTGATATAATTGAGGTTGTCAATAAAAATGGTGATAAAGTAGCATATGATTTTGAAGGTAATCAAATTCTTAGAGTGTATTCACAATATTATAGTTACTATAATTATTTCAAAACTGATACTACTAATAATATAATTTATACTGCAATAAATGGAGAAACAATTTATACAGATAATACTGCAGATTTTTCTACAGTTACGTTTACACCACTTTATATTAATGAATTTTTAGTGCTTGAAAATACAGCAGGAGTGGTAAATTATAATTTTTATAACAAAAATGTTTTAATGAAAAGTTATTCTTCAAACAACAACATAGAATACAAGGAAAAAGATAGTGATGGATTTTATTATTTTAATTTATTAGACAATAATGAAGCTGTAAGTATGTACAGTTATAATTATAAAACAAATACCGAATATGTCTATAATTATGATAATACAGGTATTTTACTTGTGGATTACATTTATGATAATGGCGATAAAGTTGTAGCATATGTTGAAGGAGAAACTGAAATTAATTTTTGTATAGAAGATAACTCATCAACATTATTTAATGAATGTATTGATACTAAGGTAGAACCTTTCAAAATAGTTGATGGTTTGTATCCCTCTTTTTATGATAAAAAATGCAATAATGATTTATCTATCACAATTTTACCTAATAACTTAAGTACATTAAATAACAAACAAGAAAAGATATATTTAAGTGTTTACCATATTTCTTTTAGTTTGTATTCGAGAGAGCAAGGTGCTGATGATTTTGTATATAAAAATACAGGTAAGATGTACCATGCTTATTATGTAAGTGATGGAAAAAATGGAGTTAATGAAATAGCTAGCGGTTATGCGGAATTTGATATTAGTAGTGAAATAATATCTTTTAGTAATTATAAGAAGGCATCAAAATTTATTTATATGGCATCTACTGAATTAGATAATTTTGAAGATACTGTATGGCAAAAGCCACAAACAAAATTGTTTAATATAAAAATTGACGACAGTGGTTTTGTATATATAGAAGATATATGTGTTATTGATAAAGCAAATGCAGAGTTTAATAAAGGCTTTGTATTGACAGAAAATGTACTTAATCATGACATAAAAGGGATATATAATTATAAGGGTGAAGAAATTTTGGGAGAATTATATAGAATAAATGATTTCAATAATAAACTAGCCGTAGTAAGTAGAGATAAGGAAAAAGTAGGTATTTATGACTTAGAAAAAGGTAAATTAATTGAAGATTGTAAATACGAAGATATCAAATTATATAACGACGGCTTTTATTCCATTATAAAAATTAATGATTATAACAGTAGTTATACGTTAAAATATGTTAAAAATGGAAAAAAATTTGCTGATGATATATTATCAATTACTTTAATTAATCTAGCCAGTTATAATGCCGATAAAGGTTATTATGAAACAATTTATAAAATACAAACGAATAGTGGTTACAAATTACTTACAGTTAGTGGTGAAGATATATTTTCACTAATAACAAATGTAACATAATATAGAGGGGTGATAAAAAGTGTATTCAAAAAATAATAGTAAATTATATAAATATGCACTAATAATAATAGCAATTATGTTTACTTGCTTATTATTTGGTTGTACCTCAAAATATTATAGTGTATCTAAAAAAAGCTTTGATAATATTTTAGTTGCAAATAATAATTATAGTGTAGTTGTTAGTGATGGTAAAGATTATCTTTATGATAATAACAAAAATAAAATTTGTATTGAAAATGGTTATGATAATTTGCAAATGATATCGGATAGTAGCGAAAGTAAATATTTGTATTTATTGGCAAGTAATTTTGACCAAAATGGTGGTAATATTTTAGATACAAGCGGAAATATAATGGTCGCTAGTAATGAAAATATGATAATATTTGATTTTGAAATTATTTCTAAATTAGCCAATGCTGATGAAGAAACATACATAAATTTCATAAAAATTAATTATTACAATCAAAATCATAATGTGCGTTCTTTACTTTATAATATGGATATGACACCAATACTTAGTGATGAGAATTTCATGATAATACCTGTTTATGAAAATGAAGAAAAAAAGACGCTAACTTCTTTTGAGGCGATTAAATATAGCGATAGTGAGCAAATCGAATTTATAAAAGTGCTTGATGAAAATAATCAAGAGCTTTACCAAATAAATTTTGATGATAATTATATATTTGAAGATATAACTTATTTAGATACCTTTTTGGGTGTTAAATATTTTTATAACGGAGTAGAATATATTGATATTGTTACTCCTAAAATTGTTGTTAATAAAGTAGATAGCATTAAAGCAATATTTTCAGATAATATAAATAATAAAATCAATGCGGTAGTTGCTACCGATAAAGAAAATAAAGATATATTAGTTACAAATGATAATCGAATTAGCTTAAGTCAAGTTGTATCAATAAATAGTAATTGTGACTATATAATTTGCAGAAATCAAGATAGTAATTTGGAAGCGATAAGTAGTAGCAATGGGAAAGTAATTGTAAGTTCTATATATTCTTATGATAATAACAATTTTGTTGTAAGAAATGTAACGGATAATACCGATACATATTATTCACTAAAGGGTGATAATTTATTTATTAATGATTATACAAATTATTCGGTAACTAAAAGAAATATTATTAGAGATAACGAAGATATCTATCAGGTATTTTCAATAGTCGATTTATTCGGTGATGATGATAAAATAACTATTTATAAAAATGGTGAAAATAAATGTGTGTTAGAGGGGGATTATCGGATAATAAATTCGGATGATAAAATTCTACTAATAGAAAAATGGGGACAATCCGTTAAAACAGAAACAATAAGCTATAATTATTATACGAGTGAAAAAGTGGTTATTGAAATTAATCAATTTGGGCAAAAAGTTTCGTTATATGAATATCAAGTAGATGATAATAACAGTGCGATAATAAAAGAGGAAGATGAATTAATTTATTTTGTAGGTGATGATATAAATTGTTCTGTATTGCCTTATGATTCAGAAGATTATAATGGTTATATAAAGGGTGATGGACTAGAGATGAATAGAGAAACTTTGAATTGGGAATACAATGATAATATTTTAATTAGCAGGGAAATTATTTCTTTTAATTTTAATGTATATAAAAGAAAACTTAATGTATTTGAAAGTGTTGGCGATAATCTTATATACGATTATACTTACAATAATAAGACAATCTATGCTTATTATGTTTTAGAAAATGATGGTTCTTTAAGCGAAATTTATATTGGAGACACTAGAGAAAATATCAAAACCTTAGTAAAACCAGGCTTGAAAAAACTAATGTTAATATCATCGGTTATTGATTATTCTTTAATTGGTAGCAATTATCATACTTACAATTCATATTTGTGTAATGTGAATTTTGATGAGAATGAAAAAATCCAACTTGAAAAAACGGAATTTGCCAATTTGTCTAATGGCGTTTTTATGGGAGATTATTTAGTTTTTCGGAATGTGTTTAATGATTTAAATACTGTAGTTGATTATCAAAAAAATGAACTATTGACAAATCAATATGAAGTTTCTGAGATAAAAGGGAATTTGGCACTAATAAAAAAGGGTAGTAGAAGTTATGGTGTCTATAATTTAGATACAAAAAAAGTAATTGAAAAACCTGTATTGGGTAATGTTATGTTATTAGATGACCAATACTATATAAAGTATAAAATTTATAAAAATGAATATGTAGGTGTTTTATGCAATGGCAAGGGTAAGAAAGTTATTGATAATGTCTATGACTACTATCCTACCCAAGTCAGTTTTGATGAAAAATGCAATTGTTTTGCATTTTGTATAGGTAACCAATATAAATTATTCATAATAAAATAATCAATTATATAATAATTATGTTTTTTTAAGCACCTTTTATTAGGTGCTTTTTTTATTTGTATCTATTTCCTCCTCCCATACAGCCCATACTCTTAAATAATATACACATTAGGTCACAACTAGGGTCATAACACCTATGAGGTGGACAAGGTGGATATGGAGGTGGACAAGGTGGATATGGTGGACACTGCGGATATGGAGGTGGACAAGGTGGTGGACAAGGTGGATATGGATTATATGGTGGATAATATGGCGGTCTTTTTGATGGATGGCACCAGCCACCCCTTGGGCACACCCAAGATGAATTACTTTGTCCACTATTGTTATTTATATTTTCGTTGGGGGAATAATAACCAGTGTTATTATTGGGGAAGTTATAATTTGTTGTCATTGTTTAATTTTCTCCTTTTTTCATAAGTCTTTAATACATTTATATTCTTATAGAAAATAAATTGTCGATAGAATTGAGAAAAAAAATAATAAAAATAGGTGCAATTTACTAGACAAATTGTAAATAATTATATACAATGTATTTAGCACTCAGGTATGGAGAGTGCTAAAAACATTTTAGAGGAGATAATTTTATGAAAAAGTTTAAGACAGAAAGTAAGAAAGTATTGGACTTAATGATAAATTCTATCTACACTCATAAAGAGATTTTTTTAAGAGAGTTGTTAAGCAATTGTAGTGATGCAATTGACAAACTTTATTATAAGAGTTTAACTGGTGGTGTAAGTGGATTATCAAGAGATGATTTTGCGATTACTATAAGTTTAGATAAAGATAACCGTATTTTGACAATTAGTGATAATGGTATTGGTATGACCAAAGATGAATTGGATAGTAATTTGGGCGTAATAGCTAGGTCAGGTTCACTTGATTTTAAGCAATCAAACCAAAATAAAGAAGAAAATATCAATATAATTGGTCAATTTGGTGTTGGTTTTTACAGTGCATTTATGGTAGCAAAAAAAGTAATAGTAGACAGCCGTGCTTATGGTTCGGAAGAAGCAAATAAATGGATAAGTTCTAGTGCAGATGGATATGAAATTGAAGCTAGCGACAAAGTAAGTTATGGAACTGTAATTACACTAAACATCAAAGATAATACCGATGAAGACAATTATGATGATTATTTAGATGAGTATACAATTAAAAATTTGGTAAAAAAATATTCAGATTATATTCGTTATCCAATAGTAATGGAACTAACTAAATATAAAGAAAATAGTGAAACAAAGTTGCAAGAAAAGTATACTGAAGAAACTACACTAAATGCAATGGTACCTTTGTGGAAAAAACCTAAAAAAGATGTAAAACCAGAAGAATATAATAAGTTTTATAAAGATATGTTTAATGATACAAATGACCCATTAAAAGTTATTCATACAAGTGCTGAAGGTGCTGTAGACTATAAAGCATTGTTATTTGTGCCATCTGAAGCCCCTTATAATTTTTATACAAAAAATTATGAAAAGGGACTAAAATTATTTACTAATGGCGTAATGATTATGGAAAAATGTGCTGATTTACTCCCTGACTATTTTTCTTTTGTAAGAGGCGTAGTTGATAGTGAACTTACTTTAAATATTAGTCGTGAAACTATCCAACATAATAGACAATTAAAGGCTATTTCAAACAATTTAGAAAAGAAAATCAAAAAAGAACTATTAGATTTACTTAAGAATGATAGAGAATCTTATGAAAAATTCTTTGATGCGTTTGGATTGCCAATTAAATTCGCTTTATATGATGGTTGGGGTGCAAACAAAGATAAAGTTATTGATTTAGCTATCTTTAATTCACTTAAAGAGGGTAAGAGAATAACTTTAGATGAATATGTAGAAAAAATGGCAAATGACCAAAAATATATTTATTATGGAACAGGTAAAACAATTGATGCAATAAAAACTTTACCACAATGCGACAAACTTTCCGATAGTGGTTTTGACATTTTATTACTAACTGATGATGTAGATGAATTTGCTATGAAAGTTATTAATACTTTTAAGGAAAAAGAATTCAAATCAATCCAAAGCAGTGATTTAGGCTTGGAAAATGAAAAAGAAGTTAGCGAAGAAGATAAAGAACTTACTGATTATTTATCTAGTAAATTAGAAGGTAAAGTAAGTAAGGTCAGAATAAGCAAATCACTAAAAAATCATCCAGTTTGTATTGTTACTGAAGGCGAAGTAACATTAGAGATGGAAAAGGTCTTGAAAAGTATGCCAAATGCGGGCGAAAATGTAGCCGTAGCTACCAAAATACTAGAAATTAGTGCAAACCACGCTATATATCAAACTCTTAAAGAATGCTTTATTAATGATAAAGAAAAGCTAGATAATATAGCACAAATTTTATACAGTCAAGCATTACTTATTGAAGGAATTACATTGGAAAATCCTACTGAAATTGCTGATATGATTTGTAAATTGATATAAGTTAGTATTGATATAAAATAATAATAAATGCAACCTTGCCAAAGGTAAATGGTAAGGTTGCATTTTTTTTATAAATTTATAAAAAAGATAAACTAATGGCGGTGCTTGACATAGAGTGCATTAATATGCTAAAATACATATTAAGTAAATATATATAAATAATATATTAATAATATATTAACAAACTCATATCCTAAATATTCGCAAAAAGCGTATACAAAATATGAGCTTAAGGGTTTTTTTTAATAAAAAAAAGGGAAGGTTTTATACTCAAATTTTATAAATTTATATAAAAAGTTGGGATATATTACAAACAAATAAATAATGACGATAGGAATAATATTAGCAATGGAAAGCGAGTTAGCTCCTTATTTAACTGGCAAGTATTCCATAGAAGATAAACAAGGTAAATTGTTTTATCATTTAAAAATATCAAACAAGGAAGTTATTTTGGCTTTCAGCGGTATCGGCAAGGTTAATGCAAGCTATACCACTTCATTAATAATTCACAATTATCAACCTGATATAATAATAAGTACTGGCGTAAGTGGCGGATTGGGACAATCTGATTTGATGCAATTTGTAGTAGCTAGTGCAACTTGTCAACACGATTTTGACACATCTGCTTTAGGTGATGAATTAGGTATGATAGGTACAATAAATGTAAAATATTTTCCAACTGATAAAGTTATATCCCAATTATTTATTAAAGATGCAAATGCAAAATATGGAGTGGTCGCTTGTGGCGACCAATTTATTTGCAACAAAGAAAAAGCAAAGCAAATATCTACTGACTTTAACGCAATAGCTTGTGATATGGAAAGTGGGGCAATAGGACAAGTGTGTTATATGGCAAAAGTTCCTTATGTTGTTGTTCGTTGTATTTCTGATAGTGCTGATGATAATGCTACAATGGATTTTAATACTTTAGTTATTAAAGCAAGCAAATTGCTTTCTAGTAAAGTTATTGAAACTATAAAAACATTGAGCATTGATAAACTTGGAGATTAAAATATGTCAAAATTTAGAAAATCAATAATAGAAAATAGAAAGAAATTTGCAGCTGTGGCTTTTTGTGTAGACATATTTTTGTTTGCAATGTGTTTTATGATTGCATACTATGCCGATAGAAGTAATCGTGCCTATGAATTGTTAGAAGAAGTTGTTAGCAACGGAAACACTCAAGTAAATATACAAACTGCTAGTTTGGGTATGACTATGATTTTATGTATTCCTTGTTGTATAACAACAGTATGTATTATGTATTTTGCTAATATGTATCGTATAGCTTGGCAATATGCGGGAGTTGTAGAATTAATAAAACTTTTATTAGTATCAATAATAAGTATGGTGTTAGGTGGAATCTATAGAGGTTTATTCACATACATTTTTCCAAATAGTACTAAAGATAGTGTAAGTTTAACAATAGTAATTATCTCATATTTATTATTTTTCTTATTTGCTATATTATATAGAATATTTAGCAAAGTAGTTTTGGGTGTAAATAATAGTTTTAGAATTAATAATTCACAGAATGCAAATAATCAAAAAGTAATTGTTTATGGTGCGGGTTATAATGGTGCAGCACTAGTTAAAAGACTTATAGAGAATGCATCTGATGGATACACACCAGTAGCTTTTATTGATGATGATTACAACAAAAAAGATACATTAATTAGCAATATACCTGTTGTCGGCGGGAAAGAAATGCTTACAGAAGCTATTGTTAAGTATAATGCTGAGGTTGTCGTTATTGCTATAAGTACACTTACGAAAAATCAACTTAGAGATTTATTTGATTATATTAAGCAATTTGGTCTTAAAATAATGATTACAAGCGAAATAAATGATGCTACTAATACGCTTAATGGTGATGTTGTTAGTATGCGTAATATCAAAATTGAAGATTTATTGCATCGTGATGAACACGAAATGGATAAAAATTTAGTTGATTCATTTATTAAAGATAAAGTTATTATGGTAACAGGTGGTGCCGGCAGTATAGGTAGCGAAATTTGTAGACAAGCACTTATATATGGCTGTAAGCATTTAGTAATATTTGACCAACACGAAAATGGAATGTTTATAATTAATGAAGAATTAAAAAGAATTTATGGTATAGAAAAATACTCATTAGAAGTAGGGACTGTTCGTGACCGTGACAAATTACGAGAGGTTATGGAAAGATATCATCCTAATGTAGTTTTTCACGCAGCTGCATACAAACATGTACCAATGATGGAAATAAGTGCCGATGAGAGTATAAAAAATAATATATTAGGTACTAAAAATGTAATTGAGCAATGTGATGAAAGCGGTGTGAGTAAATTTGTGCTTATAAGTACAGATAAAGCAATTAATCCTGCCAATATTATGGGAGCAACTAAGCGAGTAGCAGAATTAGTTTTACAAACATTATCGACTAAGACAAAGACACAATTAGCTGCGGTTAGGTTTGGAAATGTTTTAGGTAGTAGTGGTAGCGTTATACCTACTTTTATAAAACAAATCAATGAAGGTGGACCAATAACTGTTACGGATAGAGATATGAAAAGATACTTTATGACAATACCTGAGGCAGTAAGGTTGGTTTTGCAAGCAGGTGCTTTGGCAAAAGGTGGTGAAGTTTTTGTGCTTGATATGGGCAAACCGGTTTATATTTATGATTTAGCTTGTGATTTAGTTTTGATGAGCGGATTAGTACCTAATAAAGATATAGAAATCAAAATTTGCGGACTTCGTCCAGGCGAAAAATTATTTGAAGAATTACAATATGGCGATGAAAGTGTGGATAATACATCGCACAAAAATATATTTGCTTGTAGGCTTGCTGATGTAAACGGGGAAAAAATTCTTGATACAGTAGAAAAAATGAAAGCAGTCGCAAATTCAGGCGATAAAGACCTAAGTGAAAAGCTTTTGTTTGACTTAGTACCAAGTGAATATAGAAATTTACACAAAAACCCTAATGCAAGAGTATAATAATTAAAAGAGAGGATAAAAAATGCAATTACATCATTTTGGAACAGATGGAATAAGAGCAAAAAATGAAGTGTTTACTACCGAGTATTTGAAAAGAATAGCTTACGGTATAACAAACCTCAAACAAGAAATGACTGTAGTTATTGGTCGTGACCCTAGAGTTAGTGGCAAATACATAGAAAAAGAACTTATAAAAACATTAATAGCAACTGGAGCAAGCGTTATTTCAGTAGGTATGGTACCTACACCAACACTTGCATTTTTAACTAAGTTTTATGGTGCAGATTATGGAGTTATGCTTAGCGCAAGTCACAATCCACCAGAATTTAACGGAATAAAATTATTTACTGGTGCAGGAGAAAAAGTATCGGAAGAAACCGAATTAGCAGTTGAAAAAATTATTGATAATAAAGAATTTTTACCTAGAAAAGGCGAGGGTACTTTTACCACAAAAAATGGTGACCAAAATTATATTGACTATATAATAGATAAAATAAAACCAAATTTAAGTGGCGTAAAAGTATTATTAGATACAGCAAATGGTGCTACTGCAATAATTGCACCAAAATTATTCGAAATAGCGGGAGCAAAAGTTACACAACTTAAAAATGAAGTTGATGGAATAAATATAAATAATGGTTGTGGAGCAACACAAATTGATTTTTTGGCAAAGGAAATGGCAAAAGGTGATTTTGATATTGGTTTTGCTTATGACGGAGATGGCGATAGAGTAAAATGCGTAGCAAATAACAAAATTTTTGATGGTGACCATCTAATGTATTGTCATTGTAAGGACTGGATAGCACAAGATAAATTACCGAATAATGCTATGGTAGGCACTATAATGAGCAACTTAGGAACCGAAAATGCTTGCAAAAAGAATGGTATAAAACTTATTAGAGTAGGTGTTGGTGACAAATTTGTATATAGAGAAATGGTTGCTTGCGGTTACAAAATTGGTGGTGAAGAAAGTGGACATATGATTTTTATGGACTACTTAAGAACAGGTGATGGTATGATAGCTAGTTTACTTTCGGCTATCCTAAACCTTAAGACACCACTTATAGCACTTGATGACATAGAAATGTGTCCGGCAATTACCGAATGTGTAATGTGTGACAAACAAGGTGTTGCAAATTTTAATGGAAGTAAGATTATTGCAAGTTATTTAGCAAATATAGAAAAAGAATATCGTATTGTAGTTAGACCAAGTGGTACAGAACCAAAAATAAGAATATTAGTAGAAAATGAAAATTCAGAATTAGCTACATTAAAAGCTTTAGAAATTAAAAAAGTTATAAAAGAAAATATATAAACTGTAGCAGTTTTAAGGAGATAAATAAATTATGAAAATTTTTAGATTTAATGAACAAAGATTGCCCAAAATTAATACCGGCGGTAAAACTATGTTGGAAATACAAGACTACTTTCTAAAAGATATTATTGGAATAGACAGTGAAAAGGATATCAAAGTAGAAGATGGAGAGTATTATTTAGTGCTATATAATGATACACCACTTGTAAATCCAGAATTTTTGCAAGACATTCAAGAAGAATGTGAGAATTTGAATATTGCTTATAAAATTGGAGATGGATATTTAGCTAAGGCAGGAACTGTTAGAGAATTTAAGCTATGCGAAAATCCTTATGCTATGCAAGTTATGAAATATAGCGATATTTCTTATGTATTTGCAATATTAAAAGAATATGTGCTTAATAAACATATAAATAACGATATAGTTATTTATGACCCAAATAATACTTATATAGATTTGGATGTAGAAATAGGAAAGGGTTCTATTATTCATCCAATGGTAAACCTAACGGGACATACCAAAATAGGTAAGAATGTTGTTATATTCAGCTATACTGACTTAATTGATACGATTATCGGTGATGACACTGATATTCGTTCTACATATGCGTTAGAAGCTGTGGTTGGCAATAATTGTACTTTAGGGCCTTTTACAACTTTGCGTAAAGATGCAAATATTGGAGCTTACTGTAGAGTGGGCGATTATGTGGAAATAAAAAATAGCAACATAGCCGATAATGTAAAAATAGCTCACCTTGCTTATGTTGGTGATAGTGATGTAGGCGAATTTACCAATGTTGGGTGCGGTTCGGTTTTTGCTAACTATAATGGTAAAGATAAGAATAGATGTAAAATTGGTAGCAATGTATTTATAGGAGCAAATACTAACCTAGTTGCACCTATTGTTGTTAATGATAATGCATTTATTGCGGCTGGTAGTACAGTTACTCATGATATACCAGAAGGAAATTTCTGTATTGCAAGGTCAAGACAAATATTAAAAGATAAATGGGAAAGAAAATAATATAATAAATATTATCAAAGGAGAAATTATTATGACAAAAATTTTAGTTACTGGTGGGGCTGGATATATAGCAAGCCATACTAATGTAGAATTGTTAAATGCAGGATATGAAGTTGTTGTTTTAGATAATTTGGTAAATTCATCTAGAGAAAGTATAGCTAGGGTTGAAGAACTAACCGGCAAAAAAATCACCTTCATAGAAGGAGATTGTCGTGATAGAGCAATTCTAAACAATATTTTTAATTCACACGACATTGAAGCGGTTATTCACTTTGCGGGGTTAAAAGCAGTTGGAGAGAGTTGTGCAAATCCAATTATGTACTATGAAAATAACCTAATGAGTAATCTAGCATTAGTTGATGTTATGGCAAAGCATAATGTTAAAAAATTGGTATTTTCATCATCAGCAACAGTGTATGGCGTTCCAAAATTCTTGCCACTTACTGAAGACCATCCATTGTCCACAACGAATCCTTACGGTGCAACCAAACTTATGGCAGAGCAGATATTTACAGATGTTCAAAAAGCAGATAAGAATTGGCACATAATACTACTTAGATATTTCAATCCGGTGGGTGCTCACGATAGTGGTAGAATTGGCGAGAATCCAAAAGGTGTTCCAAATAATCTTATGCCGTATGTAAGTCAAGTAGCAGTAGGGAAATTAAAACAACTAAAAGTATATGGCGATGATTATGATACTCCAGATGGTACAGGCGTTAGGGATTATATTCACGTGGTAGATTTAGCTATGGCACATCTTAAGGCATTACAAAACATAGATAAATATGAAGTAGAACCAATAAATATTGGTACAGGAGTAGGATATTCCGTACTTGATATGGTAAAAGCATTTGCTAAAGCAAGTGGTAAAAAAATACCTTATGAAATTGTACCAAGAAGACAAGGCGATATAGCTAGTTGCTATAGTAATTGTGACAAATCAAAGAAAGAATTAGGATTTGTAGCAAAAAAGAATTTGGAAGATATGTGTCGTGACCTTTGGAAATGGCAAAGCGAGAATCCAAACGGATACGATGACTAATTAGCAAAAAATAAAAAAAGACAAAAAAAATTGCAATCTATATATTATAGGTTGCAATTTTCTTTATAAATAAAAGTACAAATTACTATTTATTTTATTATTCTTGTCATATCGGTAGTAATAATTAAGTTTACGCCCGAATCAAGAACATTAACAGCGACTACTGTCCCTACTTTAAGTGGTTTATCGACAGTAATAGAATTAATAATTTTCATAAGTTCTAGCATTTGTCCTTTAGGTATTTCGCCATCGGTACGTACTGAAACGACAGGCATTTGTTTGAATATAGTAGCTACCGTACTAGTTAAACTTCTAGTAGGTGCCGTTAATTCTTTTTCAGCAAAAGCAATTCCACGAGGACATTTATTTCCTTTTACGATAATTTCGCCATTATCTAGTTGTTCTACTTCAAGGCTACAGCCATTAGGACAGCTAATACAAGTCATTGTGGTTTTCATATATTATCCTCCAATACTAAATCTAGCGTGTCACCTTTTTTTAGGTCAAAAGTAAATTTTAATGCTTCCATTTCGGGTGGTTTTACATTATTATACTTTTTATTTAATACTTCTTTGCCATTAACTAATATATGCAAAGTAGCTTTATTGTAGATTTTGTTAGCACGAAAATAAATATTTGTAGGTTCATTAGAAAGCACATTAATATATTGCGGTACAACATATAAAAACCCTTTATGATTTACTTTCACTAGTTCACGACTTTCTATATCGAGATTATGTCCAGCAATTTCGCTAACTTCAGAAACGAAATCAACAAGGTCGTGAGTATGCAACGCATTGCCTACAGAATAAATACCATCGACCATAGTTTGCATAAATTGGTCAACAAACGGGCCTTTAGTGCGAGGGTCAATAGGTACATCTAGGCTTATAGCTAATTCATTTTCGGGTATAAGACCGACAGAAACTATTAGTGCATCACATTCTATCATTTCAGCAGTTCCGTCAATAGGACACATATTTTCATCAACAGCCATTATTTCTACTTTTTCAACTCTTTTTTCTCCAAATACACGAGTTGCAGTTTTGCTAAGGTGCAAAGGGATATTAAAGTCGACAAGACATTGCTGTATATTACGAGAAAGCCCGCTAGGAGTACTTTTTGCCTCATATACACCGATTACTTCAGCGCCCTCAAGAGTTAGACGACGGGCCATAATAAGACCGATATCTCCACTACCTAGAATAACGCATTTTTTGGTAGGAAGACCGCCCATAATATTTACATAATGTTGTGCAACTCCGGCAGTCATAAGACCGACAGGGCGTGTCCCGTGAATATTCACTTGACGTGGAGTTCTTTCACGACAACCATTAGCCAAAATTAATTTTTGCCCTTGATAGGTAATCATACCTTCCGTTGAAGTAGTAGTTACATTAAATATATTATTTTCTTTTTTTATTTCAACTACGAAATTAAGTAGTTTAAGGTCAATATTTTCAGCAGAATAGATTTTTTCAATAAATCTTTCCGCATATTCAGGACCAGACAATTTTTCGCCAAAACGCATAACCCCAAATCCATCGTGAATACATTGTTTTAAGATACCGCCAATACGACTTTCCCTTTCTATAATAAGTACTTTATCTTTCTTATCAACGGCAAGTGCAGCTGCCATACCTGCAGGTCCGCCACCGATTACTATTGCTTTATAAATCAATTTTGACCTCCTTTAGTATGCTTAAGAAGCAATTCGCTATCTTCGCCTTTTTTACTTACTGATAAAATATTACCGTTATTATGGTCGGCTATCATTTGAGTAATAATAGGAGAACAAAAACCGCCTTGACATCTGCCCATACCGGCACGAGTTCTACGCTTGATACCATCAATTGTAAGTGCGGGAATAGGGGAGTTCATTGCATCTAGAATTTCACCTTTAGAAATTTGTTCGCACCTACATACAATAACGCCATAATCAGGATTTTGTTTAATTAGAGCATCTCTTTTATTAGTAGGAAGTTCTCTAACAAGCGGTATACCCTTTCTTATAGGATTAAAGTTTGTATTTGCTTTTATTGTTTTATCTTTATTAAGGATTTCAATAGTCCATTTTGTTATGTCTTCAGCAATGGCAGGTGCTGCGGTAACTCCGGGAGACTGTATTCCAGCAGCTTGCACCAAGTTACTAATTACAGGACTTTTTTCTATTATAAATTTTTCTTCATAAGTAGCAGCCCTTGTACCTGCAAAATAAGTTATTATGTCACTGCGTTTTAAGTCAGGTGCAAGTAATTTTTGTTTTTCAAAAACCTCATCTAGTTCTTTTGCACTAGTGGCATTATTTTCTCTATCGGGTGTTTCGTTTGCACTAGGTCCGACAATAAGATTGTGGTCAATCGTAAGAACGACTCCGCCACCTTTAGAATGGTTTTCGCCTGAACTTGTACTAATTGCAAATTTTCCAATTACTGTTTTTGTTAATTTTGCCGTTTTGCTATCAAGCACCGCTTCAACACCTTTACGAGGGTGAATAGTGAAAAATCTATCGCCCGCTTTTTCAGCAATTACATCACTAAAAATTCCAGCAGCATTTATAAGTACTTTAGGATAAATCGTGCCTCTATTTGTCGATACAGAAACAACTTTTCCATTTTCATTTTTTATATCCAGTACAGCAGTATTTAGGCAAACTTTCACACCATTATTTACTGCACATTCAGCTAGTGCAACTGTCATACCATAAGGACTAACAGAACCCGCACCACCGCAGAAAAATGCACCATAATGATATCCTGCATTACTAATGATTTTGTTTACATCTTTGTTTCTATATAATCTCAATGGAATTTTATTCAAAGAACCTCTCATTTTAATGAAAGGATAAATTAATTTTTGCCATTTTTCAGTAAAAAGTACAGTTTGTCCGCATTTTTCTATAGGAACATCAAGTTCTTTCGATAATGTGTCGTACAATTTGTTGCCACGCATATTATACTTTACCTTATTAATATAAGGGGGAATATCGATACCCGCGTGAATCATACCGTCATTACGAGATGATTGCCCTATAGCAAGGTCGTATTCTTTTTCTACTAGCATAATATTAATGTCATATTTTGATAATTCACGTGCAATCGCACACCCGACAATTCCACCACCGACAATAAGTGCATCACATTTTGCACCATCATATAATTTGTCTGTAATAGGAGAAATTCGCATAGGTGTAGATACATAACCTTTTAGTTTGATATCATTAATTACGCCACGTGAATTTTTAGTTATAGCAAGTCTGCCGCAAGTTAGTATATCATGGTAATTAGCTAACTCACCTTGAAGCCAAACTCCGCCGTTTTTTTCACTAATATTAATGCTAGAAAATCCAGCTTTTATTAATTTTTCTTTTATTTTTTTTATATTAATCATAATACAATTATTTTAACATACCACTAAATTATTGTAAATACGTAAACCACTCAAAATTACCTACAAACTGTCCAAAATGTATTTTATCTAGCATAAATAAGGGATTAGTAAACCTTTATTGTAAAAAAATATTGATTATTAATAATGAATTGGGATATAAAATTATATTTATTTTACTTTTTTTTGCCCATTATAAAGAACATATCTTCATTGTCAATAATTCTAATTATATCAAAATAAGGTACAAAATATTGAGCTTCCAAAGTAGCACTTTGTAAAGGTACACTTACTCTTTCTACTTCTTTAGTACCTAGGTGTCTAGAATTTATTTTATCTGCACTTTCATCGTGCATAATAACGAATGTTCCATTTTTCTTAAGGATAGAATTTAATTTTTTTGCTAATTTTTCTTTATCCAAAAAGTGAGGGTAAGCATTAAAAATAATTGCTTTATCAAACCCTTTTTCATCAAAATAATAGAAGTTGGTATTTTGAAAACGAATATTTAACCCAATATATTTTTCCTTAGCTCTATTTATCATTTCATTTGATAAATCTATTCCAACAATTTCCTTATTTGTTTTATCCAAAATAATCCCATCAATAATACCAGTGCCACAAGCTATATCAAGTACTTTATCATCGGGGTTTATATCGCAATATTCAATAAGTGATTCCAATTTTTTTGGTAAAGCTTCACTAATATTGTCCCAGTTAGTCGCCAATTTATCAAAAAACTTTGCTGTATTTACATATATCAAATTTTCATTATCCATTAATTTAGTTTGCCTTCTTATCTTTAGAATGTACCTTATTATAATAAAGTAATCTAAGATTGTCAAATGCCTAGGTAAAAACCGGCAAAATACAAAAAGTAAATAAAATGTCAAATTAAATAGATAAAATTAATTACTATTTTTATCGGTTTTTTTGTGGTGTTTTAAAAATAATTAAAAATTGACTATTGACAAAGAGTTTTGTTTGTATTAGAATAAATATGGTGGTATTACCACCGATTAAATTAGGAAGGTAAAAATGAAAAAAAATTTAACTGATGAATTTATAGAAAAACTTGAATATAGGATATTAATGGGAGAATATAAGGTTGGTCAAAGATTGCCGACATTGCGAGAACTTGCGACAACAAATGGCGTTAGTCGTTCGGTAGTCAATGCTGCAATAATAGAACTTGCAAACATTGGATATATAAAAATTGTACCTACGAAATGGATAGAGGTAGCAGATTGGGAGAGAGAGGGCAGTTTAGCAATACTAAACGGAATTGTAGAATTTGATTTGATGGATAAAAAAATCATTGGTTCATTATTAGATAGTAGAAAACTAATAGAAATCGAATGTGTAAAACTAGCAAGTTTAAAAGCAAAAAAGCAAGATATTTTGAAATTGCAAGCTATAGTTAATGAAGAAAATATTTATATAAGCATTGAAGATCGTGTTTGCATTGATATGAAATTTCATCATATGATAAGTGTTATGAGTGGTAATTTTGTTTATCCTCTAATAATGAAATCATTCGAAAAAAACTCGTATAAATTAATTCATGAATTTTATAGTAAAGACAACATTTATGAATTTGTAATGAAAACGCATAAAGAAATTTTAGAAGCAATAAGCAGTGGCGATGTGGATACAGCTTGTAATAGCATGCTAAATCTATTGATACACGGCGAAAAAATTTTATTTGAAAAAATAGGAGGGTAATATGGCAATTAAATATGAAGATGCAGTAAAGAAACCAGGAAAACTTAGTCCGAGAGTCAAATGGTTAAGGGATTATTATTTTGAAGGAATAAACCGTAAGTGGAATAACGAATACACCGCTTATACTAATGGTACGCCTTGGGATACTCAATATGATGAAATAACTTATTATATAGTGCCTGAGACCTATACGTTTATACCTACATTTAACGCTTCACTTAAACAATCATCGGAAATTGTTCCTATTGATGAAAGTTTTTGGAAGATGTCTATACCGGAAAGGAAAGCTTTTTATACAAAAAAAGTGGTTGTTGAAAATTTGCCTATGGAGGTTTTACCAAAAGATCTTTTATGCGGGGCAAGATTTAATATGATGTATTCAATGGGTCTGAACAAAAAAGAACAGGCAAAACGGGATAAACTCGTTTTGAAAGCACGGGCAAATATGTCTTTTATATATAATCACGGGTTTGGAAATGGTGGGGCATCATGCGGACATCTTATACCTGATTATGCAAAGATAATTAAGCACGGGTTTAAGGGCGAATACGAAAATTTGCAAAAGAAATTTGAGTTATTGTCGGAAAAAGATAAAAGCGGAAAAAAGGGTGCGCAATTAAAAGCAATGATGACATCTTGTAATATGCCGAAAGAACTTGCACAAAAATACAGCAAATTCTGTTTATCTCTTGCTGAAAAAGAAAATGATTCGATGCGTAAAGCAGAACTTATTACTATGTCAGAGAATATGAAAGTTGTGCCGTGGAATGGTGCTGAAAATTTTTATCAAGCTATTCAAGCTTTGTGGATAACGCATATGCTAGTAATGACTGATGAAAAATATCCGGGACCTGGTGTTTCTTTTGGCAGATTAGACCAATACCTATTGCCTTATTATGAGAAATCATTAAAAGAGGGAATGACTGAAGATTTTATGAAAGAAATTTTAGGTTGTTTTTGGTTTCATTGTAATACAGCTTATGATGCACAAATTCGTGTAGGTGGAAATCAAGGAATTACGGCAGGATTTGGACAATTATTTACATTGTCTGGATTAGGAAAGGGCGGTAAGGATATGACTAATGCGTTGACTTATCTATTTCTTGATGTAATTGACGATATGAGCCCTATTTTAGAGCCAAAACCGAATGTTAGGATACATAATAATACCCCGGAAAAGCTAATGGACAAGCTTGTAGAGATGATTAGTACAAGCCAAGGAGCACCATTTTTATTAAATTTTGATGAACGCTCTATAGCAGGTATGATGAGAGAATCAAAAAGGGGCAAAATCGAAAAACTAATAAATTTGAATAATGCCTATGAATATGCTCAAGTTGGTTGTCTTGAAAATACAATGGTAGGCAATGATAGAAGTGGTACGGTTGATAACAATGTTAATTTACTAAAAGCTATGGAGTTTGTATTTGGTAATGGTAAAGATATGTTGCCTTATATAGACCCAATGTCAGGTAAAAATTCGAAATTGGTTCAATATGCACCCATAACAGGTACTTTGGAAAGTTTAGATACTTTTGAAAAGTTTTTCGAAGCCTATGTAGTACAGACAAAGTTTTTGATTAAAAAAATGGTAGAAAACTATGAATTTTCGGAAAGTATTAGAGCCGTTTATAATCCTACGCCTTATTTGTCAGTTTTAGTAAATGGGTGTGCGGATAAATGCTTAGATGTAACCCAAGGCGGGGCGGAAATAAGTTTTGTAACAATGGAAGGTGTGACTTATGCGACAACAGTCGATAGCCTTTTGGCGGTTAAATATTTGGTTTATGACAAAAAAGAATGCACATTAACGCAATTAGTTGATGCATTAAAAGCTAATTGGAAAGGTTTTGAAATATTGCAGTCAAAAGCACTTTATAAAGCACCTAAATATGGTAGAGATGATGATGAAGCGGACTCTTTTGCAAAAAAAATTATGGATATATGGTCCGATGAAGTTTGGAAATACAAGACAAAATCTACAAATAGACAATTTAGACCTGGAATGCTTTCTTGGAATTATTGGATTGGTGCGGGCTATATTTTGAAAGCAAGTGCAAATGGTAGAACAGAATCGCAGTTTTTGTCGAATGCAATTTGCCCATCAAATGGTGCGGATATTAATGGTCCGACTGCAAACAGTAACTCGGTCGGTATCGCTTTAGGTGGCAAGGCAGAAAAGGGAGATTATTTGAATTATTTGAATAATATGCCAAATGGTGCTAGTCATACAATTACTTTTAATACTTCTTTAATTAAAGATGAAAATCATAAAGAAAAATTTAAGTCATTTATTCGGGGATATTGCAAAAATGGTGGCACTGCTTTGCAAATAAATATTCTTGATACAAAAGTATTAAAAGAAGCACAATTACATCCTCAAGATTATAGGCATCTTTTGGTAAGAATAACTGGCTACAATGCTTATTTTGTTACAGTTGGCAGAGAATTGCAAGATGAAATAATTGCAAGAGAAAGCCACAAACAATGCTGATATGTTAGTACTTAATTTTCAAAGAATGTCCACAGAAGACGGACCAGGTCTACGCACTACGCTATTTGTCAAAGGGTGTCCGCTTAAATGTGAATGGTGCCACAATCCCGAAAGCATACCATTCAAACTTCAAAATGAGTGGGTGGGAGTAAGATGCATAGGTTGTAATACTTGCCTAAAAGTTTGCGACAATGGTGCAATATTTGCAGATAAGAATGGTATAAAAATCGATTTTGATAAGTGCACAAACTGTGGTAAATGTATAGAAGCTTGCCCTACTGGTGCATTAGAACAAAAAGGTATGTATATGTCGGTAGATGATGTATATGCTACTTTGATAAAAGATAAATCATATTGGGGAAAAGACGGTGGCATAACTTTATCTGGTGGAGAAATTCTTATGCAGTCAGTAGAAGCTAGTAAATTATTGAAAAAAATCAAGGTATCAAATATCAATATCGCCATCGATACTTGTGGTTTTTGTAAAAAACAAGACATAGACAACATCTTTGATAACACTGATTTATTTCTATATGACATAAAATTGTTCGATAATGTACAGCATAAAGCTTTTACGGGACAAGATAACAAAATAATCAAAGAAAATTTTGAGTATTTGGTGGAAAAATGCAAGGGAACAAACAAGCGAATTTGGGTTCGTACACCAATTATTCCGAATGCAACTGATAGTGATGAAAATATTAGGAACATAGCTAATTTTATAAAAGGTAAAGTTGAAATATGGGAAATGTGTGCTTTTAATAATCTTTGTAGAGATAAATATGAAAGGTTATATAAAGAATGGGATTATAAAGCAACACCACTAATGGAAGAAAAAAGAATGAATGAGCTTGTCAATATTGCTAAGGCTCAAGGTATGAATAATGCGAAATGGTCGGGAATGACGAAAAAAGGAGAATGACTATGAAAACAGTAAATAAAAAAGATGCTAAGGATTTTGACAATCCATACAAAATAGCTTTGGTTGCTCTTTTAGATGATAAAAAGGACATACATATTACTTTGATGTCAACGCTAATGAATAAGGGCGATAACAAGATGATGATAGGCGAATTTGTTATTGGTGATAGTAAAAAATTTATTTACCAAAATCCAAACACAGGTTTTTTGATTATGAACACCAATAAAGAATTTTGGACGGGAAAAATGAAATTCACGCACTTTGTTATTGACGGTGATGACTATGTTCATTATAATAAAATGCCATTGTACCGATTTAATACTTATTTTGGTGTAAATAAAGTTCATTATGCGGATTTAATAGATATAAGTGAACGTACAAAACTAGATATGGGAGGTGTCATAGGTAACGCAATTAAGGTATCTATGTTTAAAGGAATTATGGCAGGGGATAAGAGTAAAAAAATACTTCGTCCTTGGGCACAGAAATTTTTAGCAAAGTTAGATGGGTTAATGTATATAGCTTATATTGGCGAAGATGGATTCCCCAAAATTGTACCAATAATTCAAGGACAAAGTGCATCTTCAAGCAGGATAGTATTTACAAATAAACCATATAAAAATATGCTGTCTGACCTAAAAGAAAATATGAGAGTAGCTATATATGGTATGAGTCTTAAGATGGAAGCAGTGCTAGTTAAAGGATTTTACCACAAGGCAATTGGTGATTTTGGCTATGTTGATATTGATACGGTATATAATCCATTGCCACCAAAGCACGGCTATGTATATCCGGAAATTAAACAAACAGCAGTAGAATTTGATAAGGAGTAAAGGATAATGGATAATTATGATGTTATTGTTATCGGGGCCGGCAACGGAGGCTTGACAGCAGCTATAAAACTTGCTTTGGAAGGAAAAAAGGTTGCATTGTTTGAAAAACACAATGTAACTGGAGGTTTTGCAACAAGTTTTGTGCGAGGAAGATTTGAATTTGAAGCTAGCTTGCACGAGTTATGCGACCTAGGGACAAAAGAAGATTTAGGTGAAGTGGGCAAACTTTTTACAGAATTAGGGGTGTATGACAAAATTGATTGGGTACCTTTGACGGAAGCATTTAGGACTGTAACATTAGAGGGAGAAAAAATAGATGTTACATTCCCAATGGACAAGAAAGGATTCATCGACACTATGGAAAAATATGTCCCAAATAGCAGAGTGCCAATGGAAGAATTTTTTGATATAGGCGAAGAAGTAATGGAATGTCTATATTATTTTACTTCCGTTAATGGCAAAACGGATAATATAAAAATGCTAAAAGAACACAGCCGATATATCAAGTTGGCACCTTATGATGTAAATACAGTAATGGATAAAATAGGAATGCCAAAACTTGCGAGAGATATCATTAATTCGTACTGGTGCTATATCGGAATAGATTGTGATAATTTAAGTTTTGTTTTATTTGCAGGAATGGTTGCGATGTATGCTAAACACGGTTGTCATACGCCGAAAAAAACGAGTCACGAAATTTCGACAGCACTAGCAGAAAGATTTACAGAACTTGGTGGAAAATTATTTTTAAACACAGAAATAATAAAAATCAATGTTGAAAAAGGAGCAGTTAAGGGTGTTGTCACATCAAATGGAAAAAACATATTTGCTAATCACATTATTTGCAATTGTTCCGCACATAATGTTTATGGAAAGCTTATCGATAGTAATTTAGTGCCAGAAAAAGCATTAAGAAATACAAATGCAAGAAAGCTAGGAGCAAGAGGTTTTACGGCTTTTATTGGTCTAGATAAAAGCCCGGAAGAATTAGGTATAAAAAATCACAATGTGTTTATTTATAACACTCTTGATACAGTTAAAGAATTTGAAAACACGAAAACTTTGGATAATGGGAATTCGCAAGCAGCTTGTTGCTTAAATTTAGCAAATCCAGATTGTAGTCCAAAAGGAACTACAATAATGTATTTTACACGGCTTTTTAATAGCGATATTTGGGAAACAGTTAGCGAAAAAGATTATGTGAAAGTGAAAAATGATATGGCATACAAGTTAATTAGTGCTTATGAGAAAGCAACTGGAGCAACTTTATTAGGTCATATTGAAGAAATAGAGGTTGCAAGTCCTATGACATATGCAAGGTATACGGGTACACCTCAAGGAGCAATTTACGGTTACTTAGCCGAGGAATGGGATAGTCTAATGCCAAGAATGTTATCTATGTATGATGAAGAACCAATCAAAAATATTCGTTTTTCGGGTGGTTTTGCTATGCGACTAATAGGATACAGTTCGGCTTATATGTCAGGTTTGCTTGCGGCAAATCTAGTGCTTGATGATATGGGGGGGGAAAATAATGAATAAAAAAATACATATAAAAGCTAACGGATTAGCTGATATTGTCACTTTTTTGAAACTTGCGCCGAATAGAAGGAAAATTCTTAACAAGGGCATCGCAAAAAAATTGCCAACTACTTATAAAACAAACGAAGTAGCGGCCGCTTTGCATCCCAAAAAGCAAGTTTTGAAAGTTGTAGAAAAGCAGGAAATCAGTAATGATACTACGCTATTTATATTCAACGCAGTAGAAAAGCAAGCATCATATTTCCGTGCGGGACAGTATTTGTCACTTGCGTTTGATATTGATGGTCGAATAGTAAAAAGACCTTATTCAATTGCTTCCAGTCCAAATGAGGCATTGAAAAATGAATATCGCATCGCAATAAAAAAAGTAAAAGAAGGATATATTTCAAATTGGGCAACAGAAAACCTAAATATTGGTGACACAATAGAAGCCTCTGCGCCAGAAGGCAATTTTTATTATGAGCCTATGCGAGATAATAAAACAATAGTAGGAGTTGCGGGTGGGAGCGGTATAACACCGTTTTTATCATTAGCAAAAGCAATTGCAGACAAGACGGAAATAGTGAATTTAATACTATTATATGGTGCAAGAACAATAAAAGATTTGTTGTTTAAAGATGCTTTTGATAAATTGGCAAATGAGAATAGTAATATTAAAATAGTATATGTTTTGTCAAATGAAAAAGTAGATAAATATGAAAATGGATTTATCACCGCCGAATTGATAAAAAAATATGCACCAAGTGAGTTTAGTATATTCCTTTGCGGTCCTTCCGCTATGTACAATTTTGTGGGGAAAGAAATAGATACACTAAAAATTGAAAAAAAGAATGTAAGATTCGAGCTTTTTGGAGAAACAAAAAATCCATTGATTTACGACGATTTTCCGAAAGAACTTGCGGATAAGTATTTTAGTATTAAAGTCAATACCAATGAAAGTGTATTTGATATTGAGGCGAAGGCAACCGAAACAGTTTTGGTAGCGTTGGAAAGGAACGGAATTGCAGCACCTTCACATTGTAGAAGTGGAGAATGTGGATTTTGCAGAAGTAAGCTAGTTAGCGGAAAACTTTTTGTTGTGCCTAATGGTGATGGACGACGAAAAGCTGATAAAAAATTTGGATATTTTCATCCGTGTTCTAGTTTTCCTTTGTCTAATTTGGAAATCATTTTACCTATTTAATACAAACTTATTGTGTTAAATAATAGAAAGACAATCCATATATGGATTGTCTTTTTTAATGTGGCGGAAGATGTCCTCGTGGTATCAAAAAAGGTATTCTCATTTTTGAGAGTGTCTAATAATAGTATTCGGGAGTCGCTTCACAATGCCTCTAAAAAAATGAGGCACTGCTGCAAGCATAGCTTGCTTGCCTTTTGGGTTGTTATCACGCCGGGGCGTGGGCCAATAGCCCACTGGGCTATTGGCCTACTTCCGCCCGGGTAGGCTCCCTCTAAGTAATAAACATCATCAAAAAAGGTATTCTCATTTTTGAGAGTGTCTAATAATAGTATTCGGGAGTCGCTCCACAATGCCTCTAAAAAAATGAGGCACTGCGCAAGCATAGCTTGCTTGCCTTTTGGGTTGTTATCACGCCGGGGCGGGGGCCAATAGCCCACTGGGCTATTGGCCTACTTCCGCCCGTTCGACTCCCTCTAAGTAATAAACATCATCAAAAAAGGTATTCTCAAATTGAGAATACCTTTTTTGATGGTGTACCACGAGGGAGTCGAACCCCCGACCTTCTGGTCCGTAGCCAGACGCTCTATCCAGCTGAGCTAGTGGTACATAAATACGCCTACGGATATCTTTCTATTAACTTAATAGATTATACGACTTATAATTTCAAAAGTCAATAAAATAAATAATTTTTTTTTAAAACGGCTTGTAGTTTATAATTAATTTTACCTATGGTTTTGCATTTCTTGCATTGACACTTATTTATTATTAATGATATAATCATATAGATTTAAAAATATAATAAAAAACTACTTTTTTGAATTATTGGAGTTAATAGCAATGAGTAAAGTTATTTGCATTGGTGAATGTTTGGTAGATATGATACCTACTAAATTTGAAAATATGGAATATATAGCAAAAGCAGGTGGGGCACCAGCTAATGTCGCTGCGTGTGTAAGTAGTTTAGGTGGAAATGGTTGTTATTTAGGCAAAATGTCGACTGACAATTTTTCGGACTTTCTACTTAATAAAATGCAAGAGAGCGGAGTAAATACCGATTATGTCGTTAGAGATAAGAATTATAAGACAGCTATTGCTTTAGTTACTTTAGATAGTAAAGGTGATAGACAGTTTACATTCTATCGTCAAAACACCGCTGATTTGATGCTTAATAGCAAAGAAATAAACATTGATATGTTTGATAAAGGCGATATTTTACATTTTTGTTCGGTTTCACTAGTTGAATCACCTATCAAAAATGCACATATAAGGGCAATTAATTTAGTAAAAGATAAAGGCGGTTTGGTTTCTTTTGATATCAATTTGCGTCTTGGACTTTGGGAAGATGAATTGCAGTGCAGACAAACTATAAAAAGTTTTGTGCCTCTTGCCGATATCCTAAAATTAACTCTTGAAGAATTGCAATGGCTAACAGGTTTTGAAAATGAAAAACAAGGAATGTTTGTTTTGTGGAAAATGGCACTTAACGCAAAAATAATTTTACTAACTAAAGGAAGTGATGGTGCTATTGCTTTTATTAAAGGAGAAGATGTTGGGATATACTGCCCTGCTGATGATGTAAAAGTCCTTGACACAACAGGAGCGGGCGACTGCTTTTCGGGTTGTGTCCTTTATCAAATTGCAAAAAATGGAATGATAAGCGATTTAGATACTTTAGCAAATGTTGTTAATTTTGCAAGTATCGGTTGTGGCTATGTTATTGGTAAAAAAGGTGCTTTAGAATCAATGCCAAATTTAGAATATATACAAAATAAGTTATCCGTTATGTCGACAATGATTACGCAACCTATATTTTTTGAAAGGAATAGAGTATACCGTATATATTTAGGCGGTAAGCAGTATGCCGACTTATGTGGTGATGTGGCTGAAGATAGTTTGTTCCCAGAAGAGTGGATAGCTAGCAAAGTAAAAGCGATTAATCCCAAATATTTTGGTAAGCGTGATGGCGTTTCAAAAATAGCAGGTACAAATATTTATTTTGATGATTTACTAAATCAATATTCTAAAGAATTACTTGGCACAAGGAAATACGATTGTTTGGTAAAATATTTGGATAGCGCAATTAGGTTGCCTGTGCAAGTACACCCAACCAAAGAATTTAGTAAAAAGCATTTTAATAGTACCTATGGCAAAACCGAAGCGTGGCTTGTTGTAAACACAAGAGAAAATGCCAAAATCTATTTTGGTTTTAATAGAGCAATGACAAAAGAAGAATTCGGAAAGTATGAAGAACGCAGTTTGGAAGAAAAAGACATAATGTCAACAATTCTAGCCGAAGTTAGTCCAAAAGTGGGCGATATTTATCTAATTAATGCCGGACTAATTCACGCAATTGGTGAAGGTTGTACAATTATTGAAGTTCAAGAACCTACAGACTTTACTATCCAACCAGAAAATTGGTGTGGCGATATCCGTATTAGCGAATGGGAAAAATATATTGGACTAGACAAATCGACCGCTCTTGATTGTTTTGACTATTCACTTTTTGGTAAAAAAGCAATTAATCAAGCCAGTATTACCCCAAAAATTGAAATAAAGAAAGACGGCTATACAAAAGAAAATTTAATTACTTACGAAAACACAACTTGTTTTGCTGAAAATAGACATATCCTAACTGGTGGAGAATTTGTAATGGATTATGCCCCGGCAGTATATATTGTGCTTGAAGGGAAAGCCCAAATTATTGGCGAAAATTACTTAAAACAAGTTAGTAAAGGCGAATATTTCTTTTTACCATTTAGTGCACAAAATAAGTATAAAATACGAAGTGATAAAGCAACAATTATTGAATGTTTGCCGAGTAAACAAAAATGATATACACACTTAACAACGAATTATTAGATGTGCATATAAACAGTTTTGGTGCTTGTCTAGATAAAGTTATATACATACCAACATATGAACAATTGTTGTGGCAAGGCGACAGTAATTTTTGGGATGGAAAAGATATCACCATATTCCCAATGGTTGGTAGGTTAAAAGATGGGTATTATACCTATCAAGGCAAGAAATTCACTATGGATATACACGGTATTGCGTGCTATTCGGAATTTTCGGTTATAGAAAAAACTGATTTGTCAATAACTTTACTATTAAAATCAAGCCGTTCTACTTTAGAAAAATATCCATTTAAATTTGAACTATTCGTAAACTATACTTTAGATAATAATAAATTAGTAACAAGCTATAAAGTAAATAATCTATCGGATAAGGTTATGACATTTGGAATAGGCGGGCATCCCGCTTATATTATTGATGGCAATATAGATAAAAATGGACAATTAAATACGGCAAATAATTATATAATTTTTGATAAAAAGCAACAATTAAATAAAATTGTTATGGATGAAAGTAATGTTTTTGTATCGGGTGTCGAAAAAACTGAATCTATTGATAAAATTGTATTAGACAAAAAAGTATTTGATAAAGATGCAATAATTTTTGAAGATTTTATTGGTGACATAACTTTAGTTCGGGAAAATGGCAGAAAAATAAGCTTCGAATTAAATTCGCCACCAATACTAGCTATGTGGTCGCATAAAACAATGGGTAATTATGTGGCGATAGAACCGTGGTGGGGGTTGCCCGATAGCAATCCGCCCAAAAGAGAATTAGACCAAAAATTAAAAATGAATACTTTAGATAAAGGCGAAGTTTTTAGATATACTTTTACTACCGAATATAACTAATTTATCTTCAAATTTTCTTACTGGAATATTAATTAAAAAGATATTAAATTATGAAAGTTTTCAAAACGCACTTTGAAAAGTCTACAAAAACAAAAATAAACCAAATAAGTTTATAGACAGGAAAAAACCTCGTATCAAGGGAGAAATCGAGGTTTTTTCGAGTAAATATTATTAATTAGGTTACCCTCAATATAATCTATTATGCTGAAATTAATCTTAATATCAATTTTCAATCTTTAAAATTATCTTGCATTTGACAGGAATTATATTATAATTAAAGTTGTTTTAAGGATAGATATATATAATAATACTTATTAATACCTATAAGGAGAAGTATAATGAATATTTTACTTGTTGAAGATGAAGTTAGTTTGAGTGAGGGCTTGGTTCACTATCTCAAAAAAAATAAATACAATGTTGATGCGGTTTATGATGGCGAAGATGGTTACGAGAATGGTTTAAGCAATCGTTATGATTGTATTGTCCTTGATATTATGCTTCCTAAAATGAACGGTTTTGAAGTTTTGCGTAAATTGCGTGAAGAGAAAGTAACTACACCCGTATTAGTGCTTAGTGCACTTGGCGAAACTAGTAATAAAATTAAGGGGCTAGATTTAGGGGCTGATGATTATTTGGCAAAACCCTTTGAGCCTGAAGAATTACTAGCAAGAATAAAAGCATTATTGCGTAGAAAAACTGATGTTATTAATGAAGATGTAATAACTTTTGGGGATATTGTCTACAACGCCTCTAGTTATGAAATTATTTGTAAAAAGAAAAAAATTAAAATTTCACTAAAAGAAAGTGAGATTATGGCATATTTACTTGCAAGACCTAATTTTGTAGTATCTAAAGATGAACTTATTATCAAAATTTGGGGCTATGATAGTGAAGCGGAATACAATAATATCGAAGTATATATATCTTTCTTACGAAAGAAATTAGCATTTTTAGGTAGTAAAGTTATGATTGCTACCGTTAGGGGTGCTGGCTATAAATTGGAGGTTTGATGTTTGAAAAATTAAAACGCAATACGGCTATTAGACTAAGTGTACTTATAAGTATAGTTTTTATTGCGATTTTAACATCAATATTTCTAATTAATCTTTTTAAGATAAGTGGAGATATCGAACACCAATTAACTAATGTTGTAGAGGACAAAGCAAGAATTTATAAAATGCTTGATACTACGCCAGCTTTCCGTGACCAATATTTGGGAAGTAACCAAAATTCTTTGGTTATTCTAATTAAGGGAGATCATTATTTATTAAGTAATGAAGATTATTTTTCTGAAGAAACGATAAATGATTTGCTAAATGCTACAGTTTATCAAGAGGATTTCCAAGCAGATAATAGTAGGTGCGTTATTGACGGGTATTATATAACATACCATATAGATATTATACCGGATTCTGATGTAAAAGTTTTATACCTTTATGATTATACCAAAGAGAATGAGCAACTAATTAATTTGATGCTTTCAATTTTGGGCGTAGGAATTTTGGGATTATTTGTTATTACATTAATAACTTTCAAATGGGCAGATAAAAGTATTGTACCTATCGAGAATGCGTTTAACAAACAAAAAGAATTAATAGGCAATGCAAGTCACGAATTAAAAACCCCACTTACGATTATAGGAACAAATTTAAGCATACTTAACGATAATATTGATGATATACCCAAAGAATCCCAAAAATGGATAAAAGGTATCAATACGCAAGTTAAAAGGCTTAATAACTTAGTTACGGAAATGTTGGAACTTGCAAAAATGGATTCTTATCAAAATAATCCAATTTTTGAAAATATATCGCTTTCCGAAATTACTGATGGTGTGTCACTTGAAAGTGAAGTATTAGCTTTTGAAAAGGACATAAAGTTGATTTGTGATATAGAACCAAATATAAAAATGCGTGGTGTAAAAGCTAATATTGAAAAACTTGTATATATTTTGGTAGACAACGCAATAAAATACACAAACAAAACAGGTGAAATAAATATTAAGGTATATTATGACAAAAAAAGACCTTGTCTAATTGTGAGAAATACTGGCGAGGGTATTCCACAATTTGATGTAGATAAGCTATTTGATAGGTTTTATCGTGTTAATCAATCACATAACACAGATAAAAATAAAGATGTAAAAAGCTTCGGTCTAGGGCTTGCAATAGCAAAAAGCATAGTAGACGGTCACGGTGGTAAAATTACTGTAGATAGTGTATTGAATGAATATACAGAATTTACTGTGTTATTTAAAAATTATTTTTACTAGAATTCTAAAAATATATGTGATATAATAAATTATCTATAAAAAGTTTTGTAACAACTTAAAGTAAATAAATTTATTAGGAGATTATATTTTATAATGGAAAAATTAATTACTCGCTGGGGAAAGGAATTGAATCAAGATTCCCCTTTACAAGAATATCCAAGGCCACAAATGGTAAGAGAAAGTTATACAAATTTGAACGGATTGTGGGATTATGCAATTTTACCTAAAAGTCAAAAACTAGGCAAATATCAAGGTAAAATCGTAGTGCCTTTTAGTCCTGAAACCATACTTTCTGGTGTAGAAAAAAATGTTACTGAAAAAGATTTTTTATATTATCAAAAAAAGTTCAATTTTAAAAAGACAAAAGATATAGTTTTGTTGCATTTTGGTGCTGTAGATTATGAATGTGAAGTATCATTAAACGGCAAATTGGTTGGTAAGCATAAGGGTGGGTATTATCCATTTTATTTTGATATAACTAAAAATATAATTAATGGTGAGAACAAAATTACTTTGCGAGTTTCTGACCCTAGTGATAAAGGCGAACAAGCAAGGGGCAAACAAAAAAAGCATAAAGGCGGTATTTGGTATACTCCACAATCGGGTATTTGGCAAACCGTTTGGATAGAAGAAGTTGTCAATAATTTTATTGACAGAATAAAAATTACTCCCAATATTGATGATGATACCGTAGCAATTGAGCCAATTTTTAAAAATGAATTTATTCCTTATCAAGTAATAATTTCGGATAATGGCACTCAAATAGTTAAAAAAATGTGTAAGGATAAAGTAGCTATTATAAAACTTGAAGACTATAATTTATGGTCACCCGAAAACCCTTATTTGTATGATTTGGAGATTTTTGCAGGTGACGACCAAGTTGTTTCCTATTTCGGAATGAGAAAGTTTGGAATTGGATATGATAGCAAAGGTATTACCAGAATGACTTTAAATAACAAACCATATTTCCAAAATGGATTGTTGGACCAAGGTTATTGGAGTGATGGATTGTACACGGCACCTAGTGATGATGCAATGATTTATGATATTGCGACGATGAAAGAAATGGGCTTTAATATGCTTAGAAAACATATTAAGTTAGAACCATTGCGTTGGTATTATCATTGTGACAAATTTGGAATGATAGTTTGGCAAGATATGATAAGTGGCGGTAGTAATTACAGTAACCTTACTATCGGATTAAAGCCATTTTTAGGACTTTGTACATTTAATAAAAAAATTGGGCATATGAACGATGGTAAAAAGAATTATCGCAAGTTTAGTAGAAATGATGACCAAGGAAGAAAAGAATATTATGTCGATAGTCAAAGACTAATTGATACTTTATATA